>Ga0247610_10003210_pt1 | contig 18139 bp, 18 predicted proteins | sample 174DNAGHGhighgp2_FD_193483 | JGI IMG/M metagenome (GOLD analysis project Ga0247610, IMG submission 193483) | Sheep rumen microbial communities from Palmerston North, Manawatu-Wanganui, New Zealand - 1742 DNA GHGhigh gp2 | ecosystem: Host-associated > Mammals > Digestive system > Stomach > Rumen... | reverse complement strand
ATAAGGAACTGCCTGGTTGGAAGACGGATATGACGAAGTTTACCTCCGAGGATCAGTTCCCGAAGGAGTTCAGCGATTACATCGCCTTCCTGGAGAAAGAGCTCGAGACACCTATTAAGATTATCTCTATCGGTCCGGATAGAGATCAAACGATAGTCCGTAAATAATTAAAAGGCACGGATTACAATATGGCACAGAAACCAAGTATTCCTAAAGGAACGCGCGACTTCTCTCCGATGGAGATGGCCAAGCGCAACTATATCTTCGATACTATCAAGCAGGTGTACCAGCTCTATGGCTTCCAGCAGATTGAGACACCTGCGATGGAAACCCTTGGCACACTGATGGGCAAGTATGGCGAGGAGGGTGACAAACTGCTCTTCAAGGTTCTCAATAGTGGTGATTACCTCACGAAAGTCTCTGACGAGGAACTGCAGGAGCGCAATGCCTTGCATCTGGCGGCAAAACTTTGTGAAAAGGGTCTCCGCTATGACCTGACGGTACCTTTTGCCCGCTACGTGGTGATGCATCGCGAGGAACTCCAACTGCCCTTCAAGCGTTATCAGATGCAGCCCGTCTGGCGTGCTGACCGTCCGCAGAAAGGCCGTTATCGTGAGTTCTGGCAGTTCGACGGCGACATCGTGGGCTCTGACTCCTTGCTCAACGAGGTAGAGCTGATGCAGATTGTCGATACAGTCTTCACCCGCTTTGGCGTTCGTGTACAGATTAAGATCAACAACCGCAAGATCCTCACGGGAATTGCCGAAGTCATCGGGGCTGCCGAGAAGATTGTCGATATCACCGTAGCCATAGACAAGCTCGATAAGATCGGACTTGAGAATGTCAATCAGGAACTGCGTGAGGACGGGCTTACGGAGGAGCAGATTGAGAAACTGCAGCCCATCATCTCCCTGGAGGGCACTAACGACGAGAAGCTCGATACTATCGCTCAGGTGCTCGCTGCCAGCGAGACTGGTCTGAAAGGCGTGGAGGAGAGCCGTTTCATCCTCAACACCCTGAAGACGCTTGGCCTGAAGAACGAAATCCAGCTCGACCTCACGTTGGCACGTGGCCTCAACTACTATACTGGCGCCATCTTCGAGGTTAAGGCGCTCGATGTGCAGATTGGTTCCATCACGGGCGGTGGCCGCTACGACAACCTGACGGGCATCTTCGGTATGCCTGGCATCTCTGGCGTGGGCATCTCCTTCGGTGTCGATCGTATCTTCGATGTGCTCAATGCCCTCGACTGCTATCCGAAGGATGCCGTCAATGGTACCCAACTGCTCTTCATCAACTTCGGCGAGAAGGAGACAGCCTACTGTCTGCCCGCTGTGGCAAAGGCTCGTGAGGCAGGTATCCGCACGGAGATTTTCCCTGATTCATCGAAGATGAAGAAGCAGATGTCGTATGCCAATGCCAAGCAGATTCCGTTTGTAGCCCTGGCCGGTGAGAACGAGATGGCAGAGGGTAAACTGACGTTAAAGAATATGTTGACTGGCGAACAGCAACTTGTTACTATAGAAGAACTTATAACTGTCGTGAACAAATGAGAAAGTACATTGTCCTTTCCGTTATAGCTGCTTTAGTGCTTGTCTTCTCTGCCGCAGTAGAAGACAAGACCACCACCATATTTATTATTGGTGATTCCACCGCTGCGAAGAAAGATCTCTCAACTGGCTCTCCTGAACGAGGCTGGGGAATGGCGCTGCAATGCTATTTCGACTCTGCTTATATCAGGGTGGATAATCATGCGGTCAACGGACGTTCTTCGAAGAGTTTTATCGACGAAGGCCGATGGGACAAGGTGCTCTCTGCGATGAAACCGGGCGATTATGTCATCATCCAGTTCGGCCATAACGACGAAAAGCCGGCTGTTGAGCGCCATACCGATCCGGGGTCTACCTTCGATTATAATCTGGCAAAGTTCGTTCGGGAGACGCGTGAACGGGGTGGGATTCCCATACTCATGAATCCCGTCGTTCGTCGCAACTTTGCCCAGAAGCCCCTCAAGAACGATGACGACGAGAAACTGCGCAACACCACCTTTGCCGATGGTTCGAAGCTGGTGGAAGGCGATTCGCTCATCGATACCCATGGACTCTATAAGGTAGCCCCCAGAGACGTGGCCCGTCGGATGAACTGCCATTTCATCGATGCCAACCAGATAACGCACGACCTGGAGCAGTCGTTGGGCGTCGAGGGTTCCAAGAAGCTCCACATGTGGTACAAGCCTGGCGAGGAGCCGAGTCTGCCTCAGGGTCGTCAGGACAATACACATTATAATATATATGGGGCTCAGGTCGTTGCCAAGCTGCTCGCTGAAGCGCTGATAGAGGAAATCCCCGTTCTAAGCAAATATTACGTCGATGGAAAGCATTGAACCAATCAAGAAACCTAGCGGATGCCTCAAGGCATCAGGGCGTTTCGGCTGCTTTATGGCCATTTGTAGCTTGCTGATTATCGTTTTCTGTATCTGGATGATCATCTCAACAGAGGAACACATGAACGAACTGCGCGATGAATACGCAGCTTCCAGCCAGGAATATGAAGATGCTCTGGCTGCCTACAATGCCGATTCTGCCCATCTGAACGCAGAGTTCAATCGTATTTCTGCCCGGATTGACGAGGCTAACGCAAAGGGTGACTCGGTGCTGGCAGCCCAGTTGACCGATAGTCTGTCGCTCTATGCGGAGCCCGAGTGGGAGCCGCGTGGGGCCATCGGCGTCAACATCGGCGCTGCTTTCCTTGTCGCCTTCGCCGTCTTCGCCCTCGTTCCGCTCACGGTTGGCATCATTCTTTACCTCGTCTACCGCTATCGCAAGCGCCAGTATCAGCGCTCCACAATGTTGTAGACTGTCATCTTTGCATTACGTTTGCTTTCAAATCCAAACTGCTGATTACTAAGCGCTAAGCCAAGTTTAATAAAGCTTGTCTTTGGGTCAAAGTTGGCATACCGCTGTGCTAGCAGACTGCGTATCTCCTCCAGCGTCCATCCCTTAGCTACCGTCTCTTCTGGCTTTGGCTTGCGGAAGGTCTCGGCAATCATCTCCACCAGGTCGTTAATCTTCTGGTACGGCTCGTTCTCTGCAATCAAAACGTTGATTTCATCGTCGTTCAGCCAATGGCGCTCTCCATTATTAAATAGGTGGAGGGCCTGGGCGAAGAGCTGCCGATGGTCCAGGTTGTCCTCGAAGTTGATGTTGCCTGTGACACCGACACAGACGAATCGCCGTGAACCCGTGGGGTCTACCAACGGCTTCTGCTGGTTGGTCGTACCTATGAAAGAGGTGTAGCGGCGATACTGTTTGATAGTCTTGCCGTATGGCGGACGGAACTTGACATCAGCCGACGATAACAGATACTTCAGCACAATCTGCTGCGAACTGGTCGTTTTGTCGAATTCATCGATGTTGATCAGGGCAAACGAGGCGAGTGCCATATTCAGGTCGAACTCGTTCTTAAAGTTGATCTTGTCATTATAGTAGTCGCGCAGTTCGGGCGGCAGGAGTATCTTGCAGAAGCGCGTCTTGCCGCAGCCCTGACGGCCTATGAGCAATGGCGTCAACGCATTGCCTGTCAACTGCTTGTCGCTTTCGCGCCACTGGGCTATCATGCCTACGATCCATTTCTTGAGATACATCTCCCAATGCGGCTGATTGGTAGGCACACGGGCTGCCAGTTCGGCGATGTAATCGTGTCCGTTCCACGACGGCAACTTGTCGAGCCAGGCGTTCACGGGGTCGAACTGCTCGATGCGCGTCGAGTCGATAAAACGGTTCACGTCGCGGTCCCACGACTTCAGGCCCAACTCCGTTGCCCGCAGGGTCATGTCGTTGCGCACTTCTTCCGTCAGCGGCTTAAATGTCTGATCCTCAGAGAATTTCTCGCGGAACTCGGCTACGCCTGTCATCAGATTCTTGCGCATGTCGTAGTTCGAATTGAGGAAAATCTCCGTTTTCATCGCCTGAATCGTGTCTTCGGGCACGCTCTTCAGGGGCTTGATCTTGTGCTTCTCGGCATAATCCTTCTGCAGCGTGACGGCATAGACGGCCGAAAATGTCTTCTCCACCAACAGCTCGTCCGTATTCAGCACGGGGTGCAGCAGCGTCATGCCCTTCGCATGAGCCAGCGGGATACCTTCATTCATGCAGCAGGTGGCCACCTTCATCAGCAGTTCTTCCAGCTGCCGTTCGTCGGGCAGGTCGAAACAGCGCCCCAGCACTCTCTCCACCACGAAGAGATAGTTCAGGTGATAGCTGCGCTCAAGCGTCCGTCCTGGCATCAGGTCGTCGTCGTCGTCCGTAACCGTCACAGGCTCTGGACCTCCATGGGCCACGGTGTCAGCGTAGAAAGGCCGGGCCTGCGGATTGAAGCCCATCTCAGGATCGGCACTCATGTAGACCGTCCTGTCGAGGATGGGATTCAGATACTCGATGTTGAAACCAAACTGATTCTGATAGGCTTTTCGGGCTGTATTATATAAATTAAGGTGGAACCGGCGGATTTCATCGTCGTCTTCCGGCAGTTTGCTGTCCTGCGGCTCACCGTGTTTAGGGTAGAGCTCGCCGCGACAGACGATCTTCACGCTCTTGCCCGAACCGCCGATAAAGGCCATCAGCGTCTCGGGCATCTTCTTCGCCTGGTCTCTGATGGCGATGGCCTTTTCGTAGTCGTCCAGATTGTTCAACTCCACAACCACCAGACCGTTATAGGCCTGTCTGCGCTTCTCACCGCGATAGTTGTCATAGTCTACGGCGAAGTTGATGCGGGGCAGGGTGATATTCGGCTTGAAGTGGGCGTCTATCTGTCCGTCCTCCAACCGTTCCGGCCGCATCAGATGATAGACAGAACGCACATTCCACACTGCCGACTTGATACGGCTTTCCTTGATAATGGCAGCAATCTCCTGAAGCTCCAGACGATTGATGACCTCCTTGCTGCCAGACTTCTTGATGACTGTAACTTTCATACCGATATTTATAGTTTTTCAGCCTGCAAATTTACTAAATTTTTCGGCAATTTCCAAATATTTTTCGCACGAAATTTGCAAAAATCTATTCAACTATACACTAAATGTGTCTAAATACTTGAAATACAATTATTTGCACATTTTCAACTATTCACTAACTATTCACTAACTCTTCACTAACTCTACACTAACTCTTCATCAAGTCTCCACTAACCACTCATCAAGTCTCCGCTACCGTTTTTTATCAATTTGCATTACGACAACCCCATAGTTACATTACTACAAACGCATGCTTACATTACGACAAACTACCAGTTACCCGTAAGCAAACCACTAAATTCTCTAGAGAATTTGGTAATCGCCTTCTGTCAACCTCCCGTTCATCTGCCGATAAAAGCCCCATCACTTACGCTCAAACTAGCACGTTGCTAGCACTCTATTTGCCAAAAATATCTATTTCTGTGTAAAGTTAGTGTAGAGTTAGTGTAGAGTTAGTGAATAGTTAGTGTATAGTTGAATTGATGTTAAATCATTGATATACAACAAAATAGATAACTTTAGTGTAGAGTTGAATAGATTTTCATATTCTTCAGACTAAAATCTCATTTGATTTTTGCCAATTTTCGTCTAAAAACGTCGTAGTGTCTCTAAATTCTGTGGGCGCAAGGCCATTGTACCAGGGCGGGACTTCGTTTTTTAGACATTTTTTAGCCTTTTATTTGCAAGATACATTTTTTTTTCTTATTTTTGCACACAGATATGAGTAGCAGAGAGTGCATAGATAGATTTTCAAAGATCCTTTTCTGGGATATTGATTTAAATGAAGCTGATATGGATAAGTATCCAGCTCATTTTATTCAGCGTGTCCTCGAATACGGATCGATGGACGATTGGCGACTTTTACGTTCTTATTATGGACTCCCCAAAATCGTAGAAGAGTGTAAGCAGTTGCGCACTCTTGACCCTGTTTGTCTTTCTTATATCTGCGCCATTTCCCACACAAACCCCAAAGAATACCGATGCTATCATACCAGACAATCGAACCCCACACCTTGGAACTCTTAAGGCAACTGATGGCGGAACCCTCCCTATCAGAAACACGACTTGTTGGAGGCACGTCGCTTGCTTTGCAGTATGGTCATCGAAATTCTGTAGATTTGGATTTCTTTGGTGCTCTTGATGACGATTTGTTTAATATTCGTAAATGTCTGACCAATATTGGCCATTTGAGTATCCTTAAAGAAACCCAAACCATTCGCATCTACGATATGGATGGCATAAAGATTGACATTGTAGATTACACTCGCTATCCTTGGCTAACAGATCCTGTGGTTGAAGACGGTTTGAGACTTGCATCTCCTAAGGATATAGCTGCTATGAAGATTAACGCTATTGAAGGTCGAGGGACCCGTAAGGACTTTGTTGATGTCTATTATTTGTTGAAGCATTATTCTCTGAGTGATATTCTTGGTTTTTATCAGGAAAAATATCCTGAATATAGCTTGTTCAGAGCATTGATGAGTCTTACTTATTTCGAGGATGCAGAGAAACAGATGATGCCTAAAATGTTCGCCAAAGAATCATGGGATGAAATGAAATCTTTTATTATCAATGAGGTGGAGAAAATTTGATAGTTAAGAGCAACGTGGAAGGACGGGCGGCAAGGTTTCGCAACGTGACTCAGGGTTACACTACTGCGACATGTCGTTGGTCATCACCGTGAAGGAATAGAAGACAAATAAAACGGAAAACTATAAACAAAAGAATAGGGATAGGGGCGAATACCTCTATCTCTTTTTTATAGGTGTAAGTAGGCAGTTTTAGTAAAAATGAGGGTTAAAATGCAGATTTTTGAGAAAAACGCTTGTTATGTGAAATATTATTCATATATTTGCAACTGAGTTTCAAGTACCCTACGTGTAGGAGTGCGTTTTAATGGCTCAACTTAGTAAAAAAGAGCGATTGATGCTTATCCCAGTACCGAAATCTGGACAATTTCGACCAATGGGGAGAGTAGCAATAGGCTCACGTATTGTTTATTGTACCCTTATGGGCATAATATATCAGATCGTGGGCACTGTTGTATATTATCCATTGGTAGGTGGTCCAGAACCTCGGTCTGATAGTACTCAATAGTCCCACGCTTCTTAAACTACTAACCGCTATTCATCTTGGGAACTGATAGCATAATAACTAAAAAATGAATAAACTTATTTTTACTACATTCTTCTTGTTTCTTATGCCATTGCTAAATTGCATGGCTCAATCGGATTTGCATTCGGGGACATGTGGTTGGGGCCTCACATGGACATATTCGGAAGAAACAAAAACGCTCACTATTTCGGGAGCGGGTGATATGTCAGATTATGATCGCAAAAATAAAACTGCTCCATGGTACAATTTTCGGCGTGATATCCAAAACATCATTATTGGACCAGAAGTATATTCAATAGGTGAATGTGCATTTGTGGATGTCAGTACTGATTCTATTGCTATTCCCAATTCTGTTGCCCGTATCGGCAAATGGGCTTTCTTTTCTTCTGAATTGAAATCTTTGACAATTCCTCTAGGTATTACGACTCTAGAAGAAAGTACTTTCAATGGTTGCAGAAGTTTGTCAAAAATTAATTTGCCGAACACCTTGACCTCAATTGGAGATAAGGCATTCTATAAATGCAGAAGTATTATATCTATAGATATTCCTAACAAAGTGACCTCAATTGGAGAGTTTGCCTTCTGGGAGTGCACCAGTCTGACCTCAGTAACAATCCCCAACAGTGTGACAAACATTGGATATAATGCTTTCGATGGCGATGTTGATAATACTCCAATCATACAAACCATAATTTCGTTGATAGAAAATCCATTTGAGATTGGAGGAAGGGCCTTATACGAAGATAATGAATATCGTGGAGTTTTCAGCAGGAAGACCTTTGAAAATGCGAAATTGTATGTGCCCAATGGGACTATTGATAGGTACAAGGCGACTAATGGTTGGAAAGACTTTAATAATATCGTCGAGGCAGGTGGAAGTGAGCCGGGACCAAATTCTGGAGGTGAGGTTGGAGATGTCTTTGAGATTGATGGCCTAAAATACGAGATATGTGAAAACAATACCGTAGTTGTAGTATCAAATGACAATAAATACTCTGGTGATATCGTGATTCCAGACCAGGTAAACATTAATGGTGTTTCCTACAGTGTGACTACCATTGGCGAAATGGCTTTCTCAGGTTGCAGTTTGACTTCCATTACCATGCCTAACAGCGTGACAACTATTGGTAATTTTGCTTTCAGATTTTGTCCCTTTACTTCTGTCACTATCCCCCAAAGTGTGAGATCTATTGGTGATTATGTTTTCTCTGATTGCTCTAGTTTAGTATACATAATAGTGTCAGATGGTAATACTACATATGATTCTCGTGATAACTGTAATGCTATTATTGAAACAGCAAGTAACACTTTGGTAGCTGGTTGTTCAAATACGACCATCCCAAATAACGTGACATCAATTGGCACTGGTGCTTTTTCTGGTTGTAGAGGCTTTACTTCCATCACTATTCCCAACAGCGTAACATCCATTGGGGATTGTGCTTTCTTAAGTTGTAGGACATTAACCACCATCACGATTCCCAACAGCGTAACATCTATTGGTCAATCTGCTTTCGAGGATTGCAATAGAATAACATATCTTTCAATCGGCAACAGCGTGGCTTCAATTGGATGGCATGCTTTCGATGATTGCAGGTCCTTATTGGATGTCTATTGCTATGCAGTAAAAGTTCCAGAAACAGATGTCGATGCATTTAGATATCAGAGTAATGATATTAGTAATGCTACACTGCATGTGCCAGCAAGTAGCATAGAGGTCTATAAGGCCAGTTTACCTTGGAGCAATTTCAAGGAAATCGTAGCATTAGATGGTTCAGGAGTTCAGGCATTAGAAGCGGACAATAGTGTAATTCAAATCAATTCTATTAGAGGTGAGAGGCTTGAGGCACCATCTAAAGGCATCAACATCATAAAGATGAAAGATGGAACAACAAAGAAAGTTTTAATCAAATAATTATAGTATATGAATCGTGGGGGCAGATGTTGATTGTAAAATAATCAATCACCAGAATACACAATTCATAAAAATACAATTATGGAAGATTACAGGTCAAACTACAAAGGAAAGGTCTTTGGTGTCAAAAAGATAGGTGGCTTCTTCGCTGTTGAAGAGGCTGACCTATTCGGCGAATTGTCCAAATATGATTTCATCATGAAGGATAGGCTCACATATAGCTACAATGGGAATCATAACTATTGTGTGGAAATCATGAAAGAAGCATGTGAAGAGCCAGTAATTAATGGATGGAAGATTGACAATCTTTTTTTCTATGGCAATTGGAGCGGACAGGCTCCTGCATTCAATCTTATAAATGAAAATGGTGAGGAATATCATTCGCCTCAATTTACGCAAGAAAGGAATTGGTATGACAAGCAACCAGAAGTAATGATAAGGGAAACGTTATTGAAAGTGTTGAAATTCACGGAACACCATTAAGCCGAGGATATTAGAATGAACATAGTATAGTATTAATTTTTAAATAACAACAAAATTATGAATTTATCACCTTTAGACAAATTGACGGTGTCTTCTTACACCTCGTTAGAGAAGCAATCCATTTACCAGTTATTGAGTGCTGCTATGGCAATAGATGGCGAAAGACATCCTTTGGAAAGACAAGTTATTGAGGATGTGGTTCATGAGATCGGTTTGACAAGTTCCGAGCGAGAATCCTCTCGTTCACTTAATAAGGAAACAATGGAAGGTATATTGCGTAATATGTCTGACAACAAGAAGGTTTACTTAGGAAAGTTTATTGCCCAAGTGCTGTTGGCAGATGGTAAAGTGACCCCTATAGAAGATAAGTTTGCTGCTTACATATTCAGTACATTACAAATCCCCAACATATATTAATATGACAATCAACCCAACATGGCAAGAGGCTTTTCGCAATGATTTGCGAAATAACCTGAGCAGAATCTCAAACGGATTCGAAAAGCAACTATATTTAGGTGACCTCATGGAAGAGTGTATCTGGTATTCATGCGATATGTGTTTAGAGTATTATCGGCAGGGGGCATTTAACGGGTTCCTGCCTGATACAATAGATAATATATCGTATAATGTTTGTACGGCAATGTCCAGTTTGGTCAAAGCCTTTGGTGATAGTCAAAGGGAAACGGTCATGTCAAAAGTAAGAGAATTACTTCGAGATTCTTCAACTTACGAAATCCTTCAAAGTCAAATAGACAATTATTATAGACGCTAAAGTACTCATATATTGAAGATATAAAATGTTATTATTTGAATAGTGAATTCATATTTATCTTTGCATAGGAGTTATATAAAGAAATAGGAGGAAAGCTAATGGAGGCAATATTAAATCGAAGTGATAATGATATCGTAGAGCCATATTGGAAGATGCTTTCAGCATTAGTATTTGTGGATGATGTAGAATTTATACAATAAAAATTATGAAAACAAGATTATTGACTATTGCAACCGCTGTGTTGCTGGGAACTGGTAGCGCAGCTGCACAGGATGATTTATATGGTGTGTTTAATCGTCTCGGGGTTAATGCCGGTATTAGTACGGAGGGTATCACTGTTGGGGTGGCAACTCCTATAACCCCGTATCTTGAGCTGGGTCTGGATGCGAACTTCATGCCGGGTATCAAAGTGAAAGGTACCGTTAATATTGGTGCCGGTGATATTCGAATCCCAACTACCTCAGGTGGGGTAGACACCTATCACATCGACAAGGGAGACTTGGAAGGCAATTTCAGCCGTACTACATTTGATGCAAGGCTCAGCGTATATCCATTTGGTGACAGAAATGCATTCTTCATAGCCGGAGGCCTGTCTTTTGGAGGAAAAAAGTTAGCTAAACTGTCTGGCTATTGTAGCGAGGTGGCAAGGCTCTATTCAGAACACCCCGAATATTCTGAACAGATTACCGCTGAGATTGACAAATACAAAATTGTGATTGACAGGAATGGAAATGTGGAAGGAGATGCCCGCGTGAAATCTGTTCGGCCATACGTAGGATTAGGTTACGGACGCTTGGTTCCCAAGAATCGTGTTGGTTTCCGGATTGAGGCAGGTTGTCAGTTCATGGGTAAGATCAAGGTGTATCAGGATGGTCAAGAGCTGAATGCTGTCTTGAATGAGGCTAAAGATGATGACCTTTCTAAGATCATCGACAAATGGAGTGTGTATCCAGTACTCAGACTAACACTTACTGGACGGATATTGTAGTATAAGAATCGTGGGGGCAGATGTTGACTGGCCCCACGATTCATTTGTATAAACGATGAACTTTACTTCTTGATCAGTGAGGCGACCCAGAGGATGGCTACGGCGCCGATGATGGCTGTGCCGAGTTGGCCAAGAACGCCTCCCCATGTAATGCCCAGCTGATCGAACAGCCAGCCGCCGACGAGACCGCCAAAGAGGCCAAGCACCAGATTCATAATCAGGCCGAAACCGCCACCTTTCATCAACTTGCCAGCACAGAAACCTGCCAGACATCCAAGAATAATTGATCCGATAATACCCATAATAGTCTAATTTTAATGATTAATCGGCTGCAAAAGTACACATTATTATCGAAAGTTCAAAGAAATAAGATGAATTTATTTGGAAATGTCGGCAGTTTTTATTACCTTTGCCAATGATAATTCAAAACCTAAAGACCAACAAAACGAACTTATGAAGCATTTCACCTTATTAATATTATTAGCGGCCACGATGGCTGGGACGGCAAGGGCTGATAATGGGCTGAAGCCGAGGCTCGTGGTGTGTACGGATATCGCACCGGCTGATGTGGAACCTGACGACATGGAGTCGATGGTGAGGCTGATGGCTTATGCTGACTGTTTTGAGATCGAGGCGCTGATTACATCGGTGGGATGGAACTGCGATCCTTATCCGACGGAGTGGGCTGAGTATCTGCAGCGTGTGATTGAGGCCTATCGGAAGGATGTCAATAACCTGATGAAACGTTCTGCACAGCAAGGATTCTTGCCGATGGAACAGGAGAATGGCAGTCAGAAGATGGGCTACTGGCCCAGTGCTGACTATCTGAAGGGTCGGGCTGTGATGGGCAGTCAGCGTGGCGGCATCAAGGCGATCGGTGAAGACAATGACTCTCCGGGCAGTAATCTGCTGATTCGATTGGCTGACGAGCAGGATGAGCGTCCGATCTACGTGGCAGCATGGGGTGGGGCGAATACCTTGGCTCAGGCTATCTGGCGCGTCAAACAGACGAGAACGGCTGAGGAACTGAAGAAGTTCGTCAGTAAGTTCCGCATCTATACGATTACGGATCAGGATATGCAGTATAATATGCGAATGGATCGTGCTTACAGTTCTCATCAATGGCTGCGGAAATTGTTTAAGAACGATCTGCAGTTCATTTGGGATGAAGGCACCTGGCAAAAACAGTTTGAACTGGGAAAGCAACATTGGCAGCAGCATGCCAGCCATATTCAGGGCAAAGGTGCGCTGGGCAAGGAATATCCTGACTATAAGTGGGGCGTGGAAGGCGACACCCCAAGTTTTCTGTATGTGATGCCAAATGGTCTGAATGATCCAGAAGACCCTTATCAGGCAGGTTGGGCTGGCTATCACGAACGTGGACTTTGTCCCGATTCGCTGACGACGGCTTGGACGAGTTGGGAAGATCCTGTCCGCAGCATCAGCATCGGCTATAAGAAACGCTTCTATCCTGACGAACTGAACGATTTCATCGCTCGAATGGAGTGGGCCGCAGAGGGACAGGGAAATCGGAACCCCCAGATCGTCATCAATGGAGATGCCAACTGTCCTACACCTATTTATATTATAGAAGAAGCTGGACAGACAATCAGACTCGATGCTTCAAAAAGCGTGGATCCTGATGGCGACGGTCTGACATTCCTCTGGTGGCTACAGCCTGAGATCGGCAAGGGAAAACTTCAGATAGCCACACCAACGATGCCATTGACGACAGTTACGATTCCCAAGGAATCTCAGGGACAGACGTTCCATCTGATCTGTGAGGTTCACGATAACGGTCCCCATCATCTTGTGGCTTATCGTAGGGTTATCATCCGAGTAAATCCTAAAAACATATATTTAACTAATAATTAGAGGCTTATGAAAGTAGGAATCCCAAAAGAAATCAAGAACAATGAGAACCGTGTGGGTATGACCCCAGCGGGAGTGGCTGAGTTGGCCCGTCGTGGACACGAGGTAAGTGTGCAGCATACGGCTGGCGAAGGCAGTGGTTTTTCCGATGACGACTATGTGGCAGCTGGAGCTCGAATCCTGCCTTCGATGGAGGCCGTCTATCGGGAGTGCGACATGATTGTGAAGGTGAAGGAGCCAATCGAACCTGAGTATGAGTTGGTTAGAAAGGGGCAATTAATCTTTACCTATTTCCATTTTGCTTGCGAGAAGGAGCTGACTGACGCCATGCTGAAGAGCGGAGCCGTCTGTCTGGCCTACGAAACGGTACAGTTGCCAAACGGGTCGCTGCCGTTATTGCAGCCGATGAGTGAGGTCGCCGGTAGAATGGCCACATTGAATGGAGCCTATTATCTGCAGAAGACGAAAGGCGGCAAGGGCAAGCTGATCAGCGGCGTGCCTGGCGTGAGTCCTGCGAAGGTGCTGGTGCTTGGCGGTGGAGTGGTTGGCGAGGCAGCTGCGATGATGGCAGCCGGTCTTGGGGCCGACGTGACTATCGCGGATATATCTCTGCCCAGACTGCGGCAGCTCGACATCGAGACACCTGCCAATGTACATACCCTCTATTCGTCGGAGCATAATATCCGCAAGATGCTGCCAACGGTAGACATCGTCGTTGGTAGTGTGCTGGTTCCCGGTGACAAGACACCGCATCTGATTACGAAGGAGATGCTGAAGCTGATGGAGCCTGGTACGGTTCTTGTGGATGTGGCCATCGACCAGGGAGGCTGTTTCGAGACCTCAAGGCCCACGACCCACAGCGATCCCGTATATATCGAGGACGGCATCGTTCATTATTGTGTGGCAAATATCCCTGGTGCTGTACCCAACACCTCGACCTTGGCCCTGACCAATGCCACCCTGCGCTATGCTCTGGCATTGGCCGACAAGGGTTGGCAGAAGGCCTGCAAGGATGATGCCGCTCTGGCCAAGGGACTGAACATCGTAGAGGGTAAGGTGGTGTTCAAGGCAGTAGCCGATGTATTCGGTCTGCCCTATGAACCGCTGGCTCTATAAAGTTTAGACATTGTATAAATTGAAATGAAATCTGCAAAATGTTTGTGGATTTCATTTTTTCTTCGTATATTTGCAAACGAAATTTATGAATCACATTATTAATAATTAATAGACAAATACAAATATGAAGAAAAAGTTTATTTGCGCCGTTTGTGGATATATCTATGAAGGCGATGCAGCTCCCGAGAAGTGCCCAATCTGTAAGGCTCCAGCTTCTAAGTTCTCTGAATTGAAGGACGAGGGTGAGACTACTTATGCTACTGTTCATCGTATTGGTGACGGTAAGCCCGAGGGTGTCAGTGAGGAGATGATCAATGACTTGCGCAACCACTTCAATGGTGAGTGCGGTGAGGTTGGTATGTATCTGGCTATGGCTCGTCAGGCTGATCGTGAGGGTTATCCCGAGATTGCCGAGGCTTTCAAGCGCTATGCTTTCGAGGAGGCAGACCATGCTTCTCGTTTCGCAGAATTGCTGGGTGAGTGCGTTTGGGATACGAAGACCAATCTGGAGAAGCGCGCTGCTGCCGAGGCTGGTGCTTGCGAGGACAAGTTCCGCATTGCCAAGAACGCCAAGGCTGCCGGTTTCGATGCTATTCACGACACCGTTCACGAGATGGCAAAGGACGAAGCACGTCATGGTGCAGGCTTCGCCGGACTGCTGAAGAGATACTTTGGCAAGTAATTACACAATAAATCATCAAATTATCCGTTTTATCTATACGATGAAACGGATTTTTTATTTGTTATTAGTACTACTTTGGGTAGCTTGCGAGAACGATGATTCTTTCTCGACGAGTACAGGTTTGCGCCTGTCTTTCTCAGTTGACACCTTACAGATGGATACGATTTTCAGTCGTACCCCATCGTCAACGTATGCGTTCTGGGTTCATAACCATAACGACGATGGAATCAGGATTTCTACGGTGAAACTGAAGAGGGGTAACCAGTCAGGCTATCGCGTAAACGTCGATGGTGTGTATCTTGACAATTCCAACGGTTCTCAGACGAACAATGTGGAGATTCGCAGAAAGGACAGTCTGTTGGTGTTTGTAGAACTGACTGCACCAGAGACGCGTCAGAAGGAACCGCTGCTGGTGGAAGACGACCTGCTGTTTGCACTGGAGAGTGGGGCAGAGCAGAAAGTTTGTCTTCGGGCCTGGGCCTGGGATGCCCAAAGGCTCTATGACATGCAGATAAAGAAGGATACGGTGATAGAGACAGGCGTTCCGTTGATCGTTTATGGAACCCTGCAGGTAGACAAAGGTGTGAAACTGACCATCAAGAATACGGATCTCTATTTCCACGATGGTGCCGGAATGAACGTAGACGGACAGTTGGAAACGGATCATGTAACGATGCGAGGGGATCGGCTTGACGATATGTTTGACTATCTGCCCTATGATCGCGTCAGCAATCAATGGGAGGGCGTGAGATTCTCCGAAAGTTCGACTGGTAATGTATTGAAATATACAGAGATACGGAATGCCGATGAAGCATTGGTTTGTGATTCTTCCAAGCTCGATCTCTCGGTCTATCGGCTGGAAATGGATCATTGTATAGTACATAATAGTAATAGTACAGGCGTGAAGATCGTCAATTCATACGCATCCTTGAACTATTGTCAATTAACCAATGCCGGAGGCGATTGTCTGGCAGTCTATGGCGGAGAAGTAAACGTCAATTATTGTACGATAGCCCAGTTCTATCCATTCTCAGCGGATCGCGGTGCAGCCCTCTTCTTCTCGAACAGAGGAACTACTGCTTCGGCCAATCCGCTGAAAATCACATGTATAGGTTCGATAATGACTGGCTATGAAGATGATGTAGTGATGGGAGACGATACGAGTGAAGGGACTGAGTTCGATTACCACTTTGCCAATTGTCTGCTTCGTACACCGGCAGTTGATGACGCGGAGCGTTTCACGAATATCATTTGGGAGAAGCCGGATGATGAGGTTCAGGGCAAACTACACTTTGTCAAGATCGACGAGGACAACCTTGACTACGATTTCCACCTTGACGAGAAGTCAACGGCAAAGGGAATGGGGTGTTATTAGAACTCAGAAAACATCAGTGGCATCAAAGCCCTGATTCCATCGATCACATAGATACATTTTCGGCCATAAAGCAGGATGCGGATAGGGTGTCCTGCACGAGTCTCTGACTCGATAATGACCTGACGGCAACTGCCACAGGGGCCTACCGGCTCATATTGCAACTCACCATCCGTACCACGGGCAGCAATCGCCAGCGTTTCAACAGGAACGTTAGGATATTGGGCTCCAGCGGCAAAAAGGGCCGTTCGTTCGGCACAAAGTCCCGATGGATAGGCCGCATTTTCCTGATTACAACCAATCACCACCTCGCCGTTCTCCAAACGGACGGCTGCTCCGACATGGAACTTCGAGTAGGGGGCATAACTACGTTGTGTGGCCTCAATGGCAAGGTTCACCAAATGCTGTTCCTCGGCAGACAATTCTTCTATCTGACAGGCCTTAATGACGGATTTTAGTTCTACTTCTTTCATAAATTGCGTTATTTTTCGGCAAATATACGAATAATTCGAGAATTATTGCTATTTTTGCAGCAATAAAATTGCATCATGAAGAAGTTTTTCATTACCATATCACTATTTCTGTCATTGAATGCCTCTGCGCAGATACGATGGAATCAGGTTTATCAGCAGTATTTCGATCAATATAAGGATATTGCCATCGAGCAGATGCTGCGCTATAAGATTCCAGCTTCCATCACGTTAGCTCAGGGTGTGTTTGAGAGTGGAGCCGGAAGGAGTAGTCTGGCCACGAGAGCCAACAATCACTTCGGTATCAAATGTCACGGTTGGACTGGGCGGACCACTTATCAGGATGATGACGAGAGTAACGAGTGCTTCCGGGCCTATAATTCTGCTTATGAGTCGTATGAGGATCACTCAAAGTTCCTGGTTAACGGACAGCGCTATCGCTCGCTGTTTAACCTGAGTGTTACTGACTATAAGGGTTGGGCTAAGGGACTGAAGGCTGCCGGCTATGCTACGAATCCTGCCTATGCCAACAAACTGATTGAGATCATCCAGTTGTACAAGCTCTATCAGTATGACAAGGCCCACAACTACGATAAGTTCATGTCTGATCGTGCAAAGGATCATCCAGTCAATGGTTCCATGCACATCATCAAACCATATAATAAGAATTATTATCTGATCGTGCGCAAGGGCGATACCTTTAAGTCTATTGCCGAAGAGGTAGGTATCAGTTACAGGAAGTTAGCCAAATATAATGAGCGCGACAAACGCGATCAATTGGAAGAAGGCGAAATCTTGTGGCTGAAGAAGAAGCAGAAGAAGGCACCGAAGGATTACAAGGGTCGTCTCCATTATGTAAGGAATGGAGAATCGATGTACTCGATTGCCCAGAAATACGGTATCCGTCTGAAGAATCTCTATAAGATGAACCATCTGTCGCCCGACCATCAGATTAGGGTAGGAGAAGGTCTCCGGTTGAGATAAAAGGAAAAAGAAAGATGCAGGTCGGCGAAACCTGCATCTTTTTTATTTCAGAGCGGAATACGGGAATCGAACCCGCCTCCCAGGCTTGGGAAGCCCGTGCACTACCGATGTGCTAATTCCGCAAAATAAATTCTCCTGATTTTTTTGAGCCGATACCCGGACTCGAACCGGGGACCTACGCATTACGAATGCGTTGCTCTACCAACTGAGCCATATCGGCAACCCTTCGTATTAACCTTTAAAATCTGTACACCCGCAGGGGCTCGAACCCTGGACACCCTGATTAAGAGTCAGGTGCTCTACCAACTGAGCTACGGGTGCATCATCATTTCAAAAATAAAGGAGGTCACTTTCCTCCTCTT
>Ga0247610_10003208_pt1 | contig 18148 bp, 8 predicted proteins | sample 174DNAGHGhighgp2_FD_193483 | JGI IMG/M metagenome (GOLD analysis project Ga0247610, IMG submission 193483) | Sheep rumen microbial communities from Palmerston North, Manawatu-Wanganui, New Zealand - 1742 DNA GHGhigh gp2 | ecosystem: Host-associated > Mammals > Digestive system > Stomach > Rumen ... | reverse complement strand
AAGATTTATGAGATGGCAGGCAGATGGAAGGAGGCCTATCAGTCACTTCACAAAGAGACTGAAGTCAAAGACTCCACCAATAATGTTGTCCTGATCAATAGTATGGCCGGTGTCCGCGAACAACTCACACTTCACGACATCGAGCGGAAAGAAGCCCGCACCAGAAGCATCGTCCTTCTCATAGGAATCATACTGTTAGGACTGCTCGTAGCGGCACTGTCATATATTGTTTTCTCCCGTCGCCGTCACATGCGCCAATTGAAGAAAGCCTACGACCACGCACTGGAGTCAGACAAGATAAAGTCGGCCTTCATCCAGAACGTTACCCATGAGGTGCGCACCCCGCTGAACATCATCAGTGGCTTTTCGCAGGTTCTCGCCGATCCTGAACTCGTGAAAGGTCCCGAAGAGCGGCTCCATATTGCACAGATGATGCAGAAGAACACCCAGCTCATTACCTCACTCATCGATGAGATACTGGAACTCTCACTCAACGAGAGCACCCCAAGCCAAGTCGTAAAGGAGGATAACGTAGAGGTGAACGACCTGATACGCGACTTCCTGCAGGAAAATGAATACAAGGTCAGCAAGGATCATGTCAAACTGAAATTTGAGAGTAGCCTCGACGACAGTTTCTGTCTGCAGACCAACGATGGCATGTTCAAGCGCGTCCTTAGCCTGCTGTTCGACAATGCCTGCAAATACACCAAGGAAGGTGCTGTCACTCTGATGGCTGAAGCCAATGATGAGCAGGTCATACTGACTGTAGAGGACACAGGCATCGGCATCCCTGAAAAAGAAGCAGAGGCCATCTTCGAACGCTTTGTCAAACTCGATACATTCAAGGAAGGTCTGGGTCTCGGATTGCCGCTTTGCAGGATGATTGTCAACAAATTGGGGGGCACCGTTAATCTCGACACTACCTATAAGAATGGTGCTCGTTTCATCGTCAAATTAAACAGATAACCAGATATGAAGAAATTGTTTTTGATCGGCGCAGCAGTAATGACATTCATCTGCTGCCAAGCTGCCCAGAAGGTGGATGAATTCACCACCAAAAGCGGCAAAAAGGTAACGATTACGTGCATCAAGCACGCCAGTATGGAAATCAACTACAACGGTACGGAAATCCAGATTGACCCCGTAGGATTCGGTGTACAACCCACGACAGACTACAACCAGTTTCCCAAGGCCAACATTATCCTCATCACCCATGAGCATAAGGATCACTTCGACCGTGAGGCCATCACCTGTGTGAGAACCCCCGCCACCAGCATCTATTCTAATACTGCGGTGTATAACATGTTCCGCAACAGTATTCCACTGAACAACGGTGATAGTATCGTCTATGCTCCCGACATCAAGATCGAGGCTGTTCCTGCCTATAATTACACAGAAGGTCACACACAGTTCCATCCCAAAGGCCGCGATAATGGTTATATTCTCACCCTCGACGGACTGCGCATCTATATTGCTGGTGACACAGAAGACATCCCAGAGATGGAGGCCATCAAAGATATCGACATCGCCTTCCTGCCTTGTAACCAACCCTACACGATGACGGTTGATCAAATGGTAAAGGCTGCGAAGACTATCAAGCCTAAGGTGCTCTTCCCTTACCACTACAGCCAGACGCCTGTCAATCAGGCTGTGATGAAGCTGGCAGGTAGCGGCATAGAGGTCCGCATCCGCGCATACCAGTAAAATAAAAATCGAGCATCACTGCTCGATTTTTTTGATAGTTTTATCGCCTGGTTTAAAGAGCAAGCCCGAACATTTCTGGGCATCAGCTTTATAAGCCTTCAGTTCTATCCTGTTCCAATTGATCTGGTCTGTTCGCTGAGCCAAGGGAGCATGCGGAATCAGGGAACCATCACGTACCAAGATCACAGCAGGAATCTTACCTGCCTCGATCGTCTGATAACCACCCTCGTAGACTTTGCCACTCTGATAGTCTATCCACTTTCCCTTCGGCAGATAGACATCACGACTGTTGCCGGATTCCAGTAGCGGGGCCACAAGGATTTGCGAACCAAACATATACTCATCCTCCACAAGCCAGGCACCCTTGTCCTGTGGGAATTCCACAAACAGGGCACGTACCATGGGCAAACCACGTTCTGAGCAGTCCTTTGCCTGCGCATAGACATATGGCATCAGTTTGTATTTCATCTCAGCACACTCACGGAAAGCCTGCGTGAACGACTCTGAGATTAACCAAGGTTCTGTGGGAGGTGCACCATGAGCTCTCGTATGAGAACTGAGGAAACCGAAGGGTAGCCAACGACGATAGATATCCTCAGGCGAGGCTGTCACGAAACCACCCATATCGTGGCTCCAGAACGAGAAACCGCTCAGGCCGAAGCTCAGGCCACCACGCAGATCACCCAACATACCTGTATTATTAGTTGCAGCATCGCCACCCCAATGGAGAGCATAACGCTGAGAACCTGCCCAAGCACTTCGGGCCCAGATAATACCCTCGCCAGGATGATTGTGTTCAACAACCTCCCAAAGGGCCTTATTATAGCGCAGCGGATAGAGGTTGTGCTCATAGAGTCCACCCTTGCCACTATGGTAGAAGCCGTTATAGGGAGCAGCCTCGCCAAAGTCGCATTTGATGGTAGAGACGCCCTGTTTCATCAGGCCCTCAATCTTCTCCTGATACCAACTGACAGTCTCTGGATTCGAGAAGTCAAGGATGGCATCTTCCACAGGCATACCACCTGTGGCATTCACCACATGCAGCCCCTTTTCAATGATCTCTGGGAAGAAACGGTTCTTCGGCGTAAAATAAGGCAACTGCCACAGACAGGTGTGGAACCCATCCTTCGACAGCTGCTTCAACATGCCTACAGGATCTTCGAAACGGTCCTTCGCAAACTGATAATCGCATTGCCAATCGACGCCGAACCAACCTGTATCAAAGTGAATCACATCCGAAGGAATCTTATGGGCCCTCAGCTGATGAGCAATCTCAAGACCCTCCTCCTGCGAGAAATAGGTAATACGGCTCATCCAAGTGCCAAAACTCCAGAGGGGCAGCATCGGACTCTTACCTGTGATATTGGTATATTCATCAAGGATATCCTTGGGTTCTCCAAAGAACACGAAGAAATCCATCATTTCATCAGCCATAAACAGACGCTGGGCACCAATATACGAGGCTCCAAAGTCGCAGGTCACAGGCGCTGAAGTGTGCATGAAGATACCATAGCCACGATTCGAGAAGAAGAAGGGCACGGGCTTGTACTGCCCGTCGGTCTCAGGTCCCTGGGGATCTGTTACGGAAAGATGCACTTTCTGCCCCACCTTATTCAGCGAAGTAAACGACTCACCACAGCCGTAAATCCGTTCACCTGGTGATAGCAAAAACACAGGATTGATACTGCGTGAATTATCTGAGCCTCTCTTGATAAAGGAGAACGGCTGCAATTTCACTTGTGTTGAGTCATTATCTATCAAATGCCTCGTCTGCGTCAGTACCTTCCCCTTTGCATCCTTGATCACAATGCGGAAGGGGTACTTCTGGATCTCAATGCTGCCAAAGGCCGTCTTGTTTGCGATAAAACTCTTCTTAGCCTTGAAGGCATCGCAGAACATCACGTCGTCAGCATCGGTATTCTTTGGCTCTACCGGTGTGGTCAGCATCCTGATCCTCGCTGTTCTAGGCGAGATCCATTCTATCTTGATCTTCAGCGCAGGATCGTTCTCATACGCTGCATCGGGGAAATCCAGCATCTGCATCCTTACAGGCCAGTACCCATTCAGGTTAAATGCCTGTCGCGGACTCATTCTGTATCGTTTCCACTGCACCAGTCCTTCACCCTTTGCGGCATCGAAACTCACGAGACTATCCGCAAAGAAATACGTGTTCGACAGGTCATAGAAGTCCGTCGACATATCCTTCTGCAAACATTGCAGATACTGCACACCCGCATTTGTCTGTATCTGCGCAACAGATACAGAAGTGAATAGTGGAATAGTGAATAATATAATCAGTATTCTTCTCATACAACTTAACTACTTGATTTCAAATTCAATCCATGTTGGCTCTAAGGTAGGCGACTTAGCGGTGATGGAGCCGTTGCCAGTAACTACTACCATGCACTTGCCGTGGAAGGCATGACGCTGGGGAGAGGTGAAACGCTCCATAGAAGTCTGGCAACCATTGTCGGTGCCAAGGATACGGCCATCACCCTCACCGATGAAATAGATCAGGTCGTCAGCCCAAGGACAGAGGTTTCCATCCTTGTCGACCACCTCAGCTGTAATAAACGTGGTGTTCTTACCCTGATAATCTTTCGAAAGACGGATCTTGGCAGGAGGACCGGCGGTCTTGATGGTCTGCTGGGCAACCTCCTTTCCGTCCTTGCGGGCAACAACCTTCACCTCGCCCGGATCGAAGATAACACGCCAGCCTACGTGATATTCGCTGTTCATACGCGTGGTCATGTTGTGACTGGTATAGCGGCCATCTGTCTGTTCACCCGTCTTCTTGCGAACGCCCTGACTCTTGCCGTTGATGAAAAGCTCCACCTCATCGGCATTGTTATAGTAGCACCACATATCAATATAATCGCCTGCCACCCAGTTCCAATGGGGAAAGAGGTGCAGCACGGGTTTGTCGGTCCATTCACTCTGATACATGTAATAGGTATCCTTGGGGAAACCAGCCAGATCGATAAGACCAAAATAGCTAGAACGTGCAGGGAAGCCATAGGGCGTGGGCTCGCCAATATAGTCCCAGCCAGTCCAAATATACTGTCCTCCTACGAAGTCATTATGTTTCACCACATCCCAAGTCTCCTCGTGCGTAGAACTCCAAGAGGCGTGGAAATTATCGTAGGCAGAGCACATATAAGATGGATCGGTATAAGGCAGCCACCATTCCTGAGGAGCCCAAGTGATAGAGTCGGAAGGCATCTTATAATAGCCTCTGGTCTGCAGGGCCGACACACTCTCCGAGAAGATGAATGGCTTACCAGGGAATTTTATCGGTACATCCTTCACCCACTGATGGTGATAGTTGAAGCCGATGATATCGATGGCACCGCTCTTGAAGAGGTGGTTGTTAGGCGAAGGCTCGTTACAACCTGCCAGGATAGGACGGCCTGAGGGGTCGTTGCGCTTAACGATATCAGCAAGGTGTTTCGTGAGAATAGAATTAGGACTCATTTCACCATCCTTTGCCAGTGTCGATGCATCACGTGCGGCATTCAAGAGAAGATTGGCCTGCTCGAGCGTGAGTTCATCAGAGCCAGAACTCGACCACTGTTCCAGCACCTCATTGCCTATCGACCACATCAGAATACAAGGGTGATTACGGTCGCGTACCACCAAGTCTGTCAGGTCGCGCTCGTGCCATTCATCAAAGAAGCGGGCATAGTCGTTCTGGGTCTTTTTGCGTCGCCACATATCGAAACTCTCGTCCATCACGATGAGTCCCATGGTGTCACACATGTTCAGCAGTTCTGGGGCAGGAGGATTATGGGAAGAGCGGATGGAGTTAACACCCATCTCTTTTAATCGCAGAAGTTTGCGATGAAGGGCATCCTCATTAAGGGCAGCACCCAAGCAGCCAAAGTCATGGTGCTCGCAGACACCATTCAACTTAAAGTTCTTGCCATTGAGCCAGAAACCGGTCTGAGGATCAAATCTGAAGCTGCGGAAACCCGTGGTGGTCTCGTAGGTATCGACCACCTTGCCACCGACTTTCACTTGCGTGCGTACCTTATATATATTGGGGGTCTCACACGACCATAACATCGGTTTGGCAACGGTCATCGTGGATTTCAAGCCTTTCGACTTGCCGACGACCTTGCCGTTGGGGTCGATGAGGGTATTTTCGACAGTACCCTGACCATTGAGCGTCACCTCGATATTGAGGCGACCTTTGCCTTTGACGAAGCTACTGCTGGCATTGACACCCCAATGGGCCACATGCACGGGACCGGTGGTGGTGAACCATACGTGGCGGTAGATACCACAACCACTATACCAACGCGAATTAGGCTGATCGGAGTTATTGACACGGACTGCCACCACATTGTCGCCCTCACGGACATAAGGTGTGATGTCGTACTCGAAACTCGAATAACCGTATGGGCGATGCCCCACTTCCTGACCATTGACATAGACGGTGGAGTTCATATACACGCCGTCGAACTCGATAAAAAAGCGATGGTCAGACGGTTTTCCACTGTCACCCCTACCCTTAGCTTTTAAGAGATGAGAGACATCAAAATGCTTACGATACCAGCCGATGCCACCTGGCAAAGCGCCACCACCTGCACCGCTGGGATTGCTGACGTAGAAATCGCCCTCAATAGCCCAATCATGGGGCACATCGAGGAGGCGCCACTTGCTATCGTCGAAATCGGCCTTGGCCATGATGATGGAGTCGCCGAGGTTAAAACGCCAGTTCCGATCGAAACACTGTCTGTCTCTTGCCTGTACCGTCATCACTGTCAGTACAGCAGATAATAGAATCAAATATCTTCTCATGTCGGTTTTCTGTTTCTGATAAGATTAAAGTTTCACACTCACAGCCTTGCCGTTGTACTGCACCATCGTACCCTGAGGATTATCGAGGTCAAGCGCCTTCGGGGCATCCTTAGTGATGAGCACAATGTTGAAACGACGGTTCTTCAGCATGCCATTGAATTGTCCCTTGCGAGCCCCAAAGCTGACTGTCTTGGCAGCATCGTCGTAGGTGATATCGATCGTAGCATACTTGCCCTTCTCGTAGTTGTAGTTAGTACCCTCGTCCTCATAGAGTTGGAACGAGCCGTTCTGTCCTGCATAGACATAGAGGTTAATGAGCTCTGCAGGTTTCTCATCGCTCCACTCCATCTCAGGACCGAAGGGAATGATGGCGCCCTCACGCACGAAGACAGGAATCTGCTCGTAAGGTGCATCTACCACAAGGCGCTGACCACCAGCGATGTATTCGTTAGTATAGAGGTTATACCAGCCACACTGCTCTGGGAAATAAACCGAGCGATTGCGCGCCTTATAATAGCCCACAGGACAAGCCATCAGCGCAGGACCGAACATCCACTGATTACCGATATTCTCTACCTCCTTATCACCATTGAAGTCCATCACCAGCGCGCGCATCAGGGTGTAGTCCTTGAAGTGAGCCCAACCAGCCATCGAATAGAGGTAAGGCATCAGGCGATAGCGCAGCTTGTCGTAGTAAACGAATGACTTATAAGCAGGATGTGACTCTGGAGCGATGTTCCAAATTTCACGCAGCGGCCACTGACCATGACTGCGGAACAAAGGAATAAAGGTGCCGAACTGATTCCAGCGCGTCTGCAACTCTCGCCACTCTTTCAGGTCCTCGTTCTCCTGACCTGTACGATCAAACAACTGCTGAGCAGCGACATAACGGTTCTCCACACAGAAACCACCTTGGTCCATACCCCAGAAAGGAAGACCAGAGATGGAGTAGTTAAGTCCAGCGGTCATCTGTGCCCGCATATCCTCCCAACGGGTACCGATATCTCCACTCCAGGTGGCAGTAGAGAAGCGCTGCTCTCCTGCAAATCCACTACGAGTGAGCAGGAATACACGTGGCTCATTCGCCTTTCCCTTCCATACCGAACGCTGACCATTGTAGATGGCATCAGCATTCACGGTAGAATAGGCATTGAAATATTCGGTAGATGTACCCAGAGCCGTAGGACCTGAAAGCGCCTTACGATACCACATCGGCGTACAATCCCTCACATTAGGCTCCGAAGCATCCATCCACCAAGCATCGACGCCAGCAATACCGTTGTGGTTATACTTGGTATACAGGTTCTCATCCATCTGACGCCAGAACATCTTCCTCGCCCCAGCATCGTAGGCATCATAGAAACCATTGGTATAACCAGGACCCACCCAGTCGTGGATATCATCCGTAGGACTCTGGATATACATCCATCCTTTGGCATCCAGTTCCTTGTAATTATCCGTATTGCAATAGAACTTCGGCCACACGCTGATCATGAATCTTCCGTGCATCTGGTGTACATTGTCCAACATCTGCTGCGGATTTGGATAACGAGACGCCTCGAACTGGTGCGATCCCCACTGATCCTCAGGCCAATAGTTCCAGTCCTGTACGATATTATCGATGGGGATATGACGCTTGCGGAACTCAGCCAGCGTTCCCTCAATCTCGTCCTGAGTCTTATAGCGCTCACGACTCTGCCAGAAGCCCAGCACCCACTTGGGATAGAGCGATGCCTTACCCGTCAAAGTGCGATAACCGGAAACGACCTGATCAAGGTTCTCGCCAGCAATGAAGTAATAGTCCATATCCTTGGCCATCTCACTCCAGACGGAGAGTTGTCCACGCTCTTCGGCACTACGAGGTTCTGCCACACGCAAGCCGCAATAAGCCTCACCACCGTCGGGCTGCCATTCAATGCGCAGGTGGTTCTTAACGCCCTTACGCACATCAGCCGTAAACTTATAGGTATTGGGATTCCAAGCTGTGCGCCAGCGCTCAGGCACGACCTCCTTGCCATCGAGATAAACCTTGACATATCCGCTATAATAGAGGATGAACTGATACGCCTGCGACTTACCAGTACACTTACCACAACACTCGGGTTCGATGAAACCCTCATAGACCACATTCGCCCCCATCAGGTTGATTTCCTTGGGGAAGTTCTTGATGCCACCATTATCGGTCTTCAACGCAATCTCCGACTTCGCAGGTGTACCATATTCATAATAGATACTATCCTCGTCGCGCACCAACTTCTTACCCTGACGATCCACATAAGTACCCGTGAGATGTCCCTCGCGCCCCTGTTTGTCGTAGAGTTTGAAAGCACGGTTCAGCTGGAGATAGTCGTTGGGATTGCCAAAGCGACAATAGCTGTACGAATCCCACAAGAGACCATAATTCTTGTTCGACAGCACGAAGGGAATCGACACTTTGGTATTATACTGGAACAGATCCTCGTTCTTGCCCTTCATATTAAACTCCTCGCTCTGATGCTGGCCTAAGCCATAGAAGGCCTCATCCTCGGGGCTATCAAACTTCATCTGCCATGAGAGGCCATGCTTCTGTGCCTCAGGCACCGTATAACCCGTCTTCATACCCAGTTCACGCTCAGGCACCGTGAAGTCCCAGAACTTCTTACCCTCTTCCGCCTCTTTCAGCAAAAGATTGCCGGCAGCATCAAAGAAGGTCACCTCACCCGTAGCCTTCTGCACCACCGCCTTCACGTTCTTGGCCTTTACCACCACCGTCTCTCCTTCCTCACTCACCGTATAGCTGCCTTTTGCAGGCGCCACCTGCGGCACAACCATCAGCGATGCCGGTTTATCAGGCAGTGCATCCTTCGACGTCGCACGTACGCGGATGATGTTGTCGTTCATCACCTCCAGACGGATCACTTTTGCCTGACCACCATCAGGACAAATCGTCACATAGTTTCCATTTGTCTGCACCTCAGCGGCAAAGGAAGTTCCCGCCAGCAAGAGAGCAGATACCATACAAAGTAGTTTCTTCATGTTCTTTTCTTATGTTTTAGTATACTTTATTCATCTTCAATAATCGTTGCCTCCTCGATATCCGGATCCTCCACAGGTAGAGAGATGGTAAACACCGTTCCGCCACCAGGATTATCCTCGGCCTTGATGGTGCCGTGATGGGCATCCACAATCTGCTTCACCAGGTCGAGTCTAAGATTCTCCGATTCATCACCGAGGAAGGGCTCGAACATATGTGGCTTATGTTCATCGGGGATACCGATACCATTATCTGCCAACAGCAGGGCCACCCGATCTTCCGACGGTTTCAGAGCCGTCACCTGAACCTTACAGGTGGAAGGACCGAACTTCACCGAGTTGGCCAGCAATATCTCAACAGCCTTGCGGATCTGTGCCTCGTCGAAAGCCATCATAATGGAATCCAACGGTGAGTTGAAAGAGAGCTTCAGCTTCTTATCTTCCAACGGCTTATAACTGTTGCAGAATTCCTTCAGGAAAGCCACGATATCACCCTCGCTGCGATGTATGTCCAGCTTCGGCATCGTAGCCGACACGTATCTCTTGTCATCGACAGCCTCCGACTCATGAATCACTTCTACCGTCTCCTGACTCCTGTCTTCTGTCTCCTGACTCCCGACTCCTGACTTCATCATCTGCGCCCGCATCTCACTCATCCACTGGTGCTTATCCTGCTCCCTGCGGAGTTGTTCCATATCGGCCTTCTCCTTCTGTTTCTTCAGATACCACCTCACAAACAGCCATGCGCCAGCGGCAATAAGGATCATATAGAGCAGAACCATCCAGCGTGTGCGATAGAGCGGTGGGCGGATAGTGATATCGAGCTGACTCTCCTCCGCACCCAACGATCCGTCATCATTGAGGATTCGTACATGAAGGGTGTAGGATCCCGCACGCAGCGAGTTATAAGTGATATTCGGGTTCAACTCTGAGGTCTTCACCCAGTTCTCGTTAAAGCCTTCCAACTTATAGGCAAAGCGTTTGTGATTGTTGATACGCACCTCGTTGGTCGACAACTGAATGGTAAACTGGTCGTTAAACTTCAAGGTCAGTTTCCTGCACACATCAAGGGCCTCATCGAGGATCACCCTTCCATTAAACTTTGTGCCTACCGCCACATCCTGATCAAAGATCTGCAATCCGCTGAACACAGGACGCTCCTTACTCTCATCCTCCTGCAACAACGACGGATCGATAATATCCAGACCACCCTGTCCGCCTATCAATACCTTACCGTCACGTGTCAGCCAGGTAGAGCGCTGGTTATAGGTAGCCTTCTGCAAACCATCGCGGCTGTTGAAACTGCGGATCGTAAACTGCCATGAGCCATCGTCCTGCTTCTGAGGAATAATATTCGATACACCATGATCGGTCACCGCCCAGATATTATGCTGTTTGTCCTCGATAAGAGAGTTGACACTAGAACCGAACAAGCCGTCGGTCATATCAATTAGTTTCTGGAACTTGGTCTTGGGATCATAGACGATGATACCCACATTCGAGCCGTGCCAGATCAGTCCGCGACTATCCTCAATGACATAATTCGTATTACCTGTGCTGACATTGATATTGGGATTTTCGGGTATCTCCAGATTCACCAGTTTATGACTCACGGGATTCACCAAAGAATAGAAGTGGTTCGTACCAACCATCAGCCATCCTTTCTTCGTCCACTCCACAGAATTCAGGTAGTCGTAAGGCAGATTGGAGTTCTTCGAATCCCACGTGGTGAATTTCTTTGTCCTGGGGTCCCACATCTGCAGACCACCGCCCAATGTACTGAACCACAGGCGTCCCCATTTATCCTCCGTCAACGCCCAGACGCTGTTATTTGCCAGTCCACCCGGACTTGCCTGTACGTTGATGATCTGTGCCTGTGCGGGGTCAGCGGCAGAAGGGATGGCATGCGACAGACCACCATTGTAGGAACCAAACCACACGGTACCATCGCTGGCAGCCCATGAGCCCACCACGATGTTACTCACCAGTCCACTATTGTCCTTGGTAAAATGATTCATCACCTCACCCGTCTTGGGATTATACAACAGGATACCCTTGTCGTTGGTACCCACCCAATAATAGCCCCGCTTATCCTCGCAGGCCGTAGTGACATCACCCAGTTCCACACTCTTCAGACTGGCATGTCCCGGGATATATTGGTTCACACCATTCTTATACGAACCGATCCATACGCTGCCATCATCGGTCTGACAGATCGTACGGAGGGTATTATCGCTGATAGAGCTATCGTCGTATTTGTTATTCAGGAACTGCTTCCACTGATTGTTCTTCATGTCGATGACCACCAGACCATCGTGGTCGCATACCAGCCACAGCCATTCATTCTCATCGACCAGCAGGTTCCACACCATCAGGGTTCCGGGAATACCGTCAACACCCCTCGATGCCAGGTATTCCGGCAGCGAGGCATACCACTTGTTGGCCTTCTTATCATGTACGAACAGCAGATTCAGCACACCGCACCACCAGTTGCCATGCCTATCGACATAGAGTCGGTACTCCTGACTGTCGATACCGCCTGTCTCGTACATCCAACGGTCCACCCAGTCCACCTGACCTCTGTTACCATCCATACATACCAGTTCACCATTGTTGGTCACCATCAGCAGCTTGTCACCATCCTCCGCTACGGTCGAGATACCAAAGCGGGGATCCAGCTCCTTGTCGGCATAGCCCAGTTTGATGGTGGTGATCTTCTTGTCATTGGGATGGTAGATATACATCGCCTTCTCAAAGTCCTTCACCCAGATATTCTTCTTCGAGTCGATATGCAACCACTCCACATTGCAGTCCTTGAGACCCAGCTTGGCCAGTTCCCTGGAAGCCTTACGTTCAAAACTCTCCGTCACCGGGTCGTAGACGCAGTAGTTCATACCCTGTCGCATCCACAGTTTCCCGTCGGCAGCCTCAAACACACGGTCCGTATAGTTATCACGCATCGTGGTGGTATCACGCAAATTCGAATAGTAGGCCTTCACGCGATAGCCGTCATAGCGGTTCAGACCGTAGGGGGTGCCTATCCACACATACCCCTTCGAGTCTTTGAATATATTGTTGATCTGCGAACTCGACAAGCCGTTCGGCGTATCCAGTCTCCGAAACTTCATATCAGGAATCAACGACGTCTGCGCCTCTGCCATCATACAGAAGGCCGTCAGACAAAGAACCATCAGTTTTCTCATTTCCATCTATACTATTCACTCTTCACTATCATCCATGATCACTGCGTCTTCTATCACCTCTTCTTCCTCAGTTTCTTCCGAGGGCGTTTCGGCAGAGGGCTGCTCTTCTTTCTTTCCATGACCCTTGAACAGGCCGATGATCTTCTTCCGTTCGAAGAACAGCAGACCTATCAGCAACAGATAGATGATCCAGGCCCACCACGAACGATACCAGGGCGAAAGGATCTCGATGTCGAGTTCACTCTCCTCCTCATCCATCGTACCGTCATCATGCAGGATTCTCACACAGAGCGTATAACTGCCCGGCGGCAATCCCATATAGGTGATGTCGGCCTGACCTATCGAGGTCTTGATCCACATATCATTGAAGCCTTTCAACCGATAGGCAAAGCGGGTCTTGTTATTCACGCCGCCATTATCGGAGGCCATCAGGATCGTAAACTGGTTCTCAGTGTTCTTCAACGTGATGCTGCGCTGCTGGTCCAGTGCCTCTTTCAGAATCACACGACCATTCGTCTCGGCACCCACCTCCACCAGTTGTCCGAAGAGTTCCAATCCGCTGAACACCGCCTTTTCCTTACCGTCGTTATCATTCAGACGGAGGGTGCTGATGATGTCCAGTCCTTCCTGACCACCAATCAGCAGATGGCCATCGCGCGAACAGTAGATAGCACGCTGGTTAAACGGTCCGGGCTGTAATCCGTCGCGATCATTATAACTACGCACCACGAAGGTCCAGGTACCGTCATCCTGCTGTTGGGGGATGATGTTCGACACACCGTGATCCGTTGCCACCCACATCGTGTGACGCGTATCCTCTGTCACCGACACCGCATTCGAACCATGCAGGCCCGACTTCATATCCAGCAGCGTAGTCTGGTTGTGCTTTCTGTCGAACACGGCAACGCCAGCCGGCGAACAAAGCCAGATCAGTCTTCGGCTGTCCATCACCGCCTGCGAGGTGGCTTCTGAGATGGTGATGGCCTTTTTGCCTTTCGTTTCACCCAGCCAGCCGTTCACGACTCTGAAATTACCCGGATGGATCATCGCATAGTATTCCGAGTTACCCAGGAGTATCCACCCGTTAGAGGCGGTGGAGATACTGTTGGTCCATACGGTCTTCAATACGGTATTGTCAGCGATGAAGTTACGCTGCAGACCTGTTTTCTTGTCAATCCTCACGGCACCGCCGCCGAGCACACCCACCCAGATGTTACCCCACTTGTCTTCCGTGATACCCCAGATGTTATTGGTCACCAGCGCACTACCCGGATCAGTGGTACGATAGTTCTCCCATTTGCCATCCTTATATTTCAGGATACCACCCTCGTAGGTACCAAACCACAGACTGCCGTCCTTAGCGGCATAGCTGCCTACGATGATATCGCTGGGCACGCCGAGCCGTTGTTTCGAGAAGGTGTCAACGGGTTCCAGCGTCTTGGGGTCCATCTTGATGATACCACCATTATTCCTGCCTATCCAGTAATAGCCCTGCCGGTCCTCACAGATGGCGTTGATATCACCGATGTTCATACTCACGAAGTTCGACATCGACTCCGAACACATTGCCACGCCGTTCTTATACGTAGCCACCCACATCCTGCCCAACTGGTCCAGATACAAGTGCTTACAGGTGATATCCGGCAACGACGACTCGTCGCCCTTCACATTCGTAAACTGCCGCCATTCCTTCGACTTGAAGTCCAACACCAGCACCCCGTAGTGGTCGGTGGCCACCCACAGGAATCCCTTGGTGTCGTAGCAGATCTCCCACACCTGGATATCCTCCGGCATGCCCTCAAAACCCTTGGCGCGCATGAAATCCGTCAACGAGGTGTACCAGCGTTTCTCTTTCTGATCATAGATATAGGTACTGGTGGAGTGTGTGATCACCCAGATATTATCCTCCTTATCCACGGCCACCCAGTAATCGTTATAGGCATCCAGGGCCCGTTTCACATAGTCCTCCTTCCAGAGCACCTTGCCGTGAGGACCGTCGATACACATCAGTTCACCGAACGTTGACACCATGAGCATACCCTCCTTGGTCTCCACATAGGCCGACACGCCGAACTCCTTGGAGAACTCGTGCGGGCCGTAGCCGAAGTTGATGTGCTGCACCAGGTTCTTGGTGGGGTCGTAATAGTAGAAGCCGTCCTCGTAGGTCTTCACCCAGTAACTCTTGTTCTTATCCAGATGGATACTCTCTATGCTACCCGTGATACCCTTCGAATTCAACCAGTGTGCCGGACTGCGGTCTACCGTCTCCGTCACAGGGTCGTAGAGCGAGTAGTTCATACCCTGCTTCAGCCAGAGCCTACCGCCGTGACCTTCCTGAATCTCGTCGATACGGTTGTTACGCAGGGTGGTGGTGTCCTGGTCGTAGGAGAAAAAGGTACGTACACGGTAACCGTCGTAGCGGTTCAGACCATAGCCCGTACCCAGCCAGACGTATCCCTGGGAGTCACGGAGGATGCTGTTCACCATCGAGTTCGACAGTCCCTCACGGGTGTCCAACCGCTTGAATTTCATGTCAGGAATCACACCTGCACTGACCTCTGCCACCAGACAGAAGATTGTCATTAGGATAGATAGCCGTTTCACCATACAGTCATTTTTATCTCGTTAGTTGTCGTTTTATGTCACAAAAGTAAGAAAAAAACGCGAGCTGTGCAAACTTTCTGCAAAAAAACACGCATAAATGGCAAAATATTTGGTAATATCGCAGAAAAAAGCTACTTTTGCAGACAGATTTATTTCAACACATAAATAATTAACAATGAATCAACAAACAGAAACAGGTAGCAAGTCCTACCTCATCAGTATCGTGATGGTGGCCGTCTTGGGCGGTCTGCTATTCGGTTACGACACCGCAGTGATCTCTGGAGCCGAGAAAGGTCTCCAGGCGTTTTTCATGGAAGCCAAAGACTTCGCCTACACCGACGGCTGGCACGGCTTCACCTCTGCCTCGGCCCTCATCGGCTGTATCATCGGCTCTGCCCTCTCCGGCTTCCTGGCTACGAACCTCGGTCGTAAGAAGTCGCTGATCATCGCCGGTATCCTCTTCTTCATCTCAGCCCTGGGATCGATGGATCCGGAGTTCATGTTCTTCGAGTACGGTCAGCCCACCTATTCGCTGCTCATCATGTTCAACATCTACCGTGTCATCGGTGGTATCGGCGTCGGCCTGGCATCTGCCATCTGCCCGATGTACATCGGCGAGGTGGCACCGTCAAACATCCGCGGTATGCTCGTCTCTTGGAACCAGTTTGCCATTATCTTCGGTCAGCTGGTGGTCTACTTCGTCAACTTCTTCATCCTGGGCGACCACATCCAGCCGCTGGTTGAGGAGATGGGTAAGGGCATCGCCGCCATCAACCCCGCTGCTCAGTGGACCGTCACCACAGGTTGGCGTTACATGTTCGGTTCTGAGGCTGTTCCCGCAGGTCTCTTCGCCCTGTTGATCTGCTTCGTACCTGAGACACCGCGTTACCTCGTATCGGTTGGTCAGGACCAGAAGGCCCTCGGCATCCTGTCTAAGATCAACGGTTCGAGCAAGGCAGGCCAGATCCTGCAGGACATCAAGGACACGATGGTGGTAAAGACCGAGAAGCTGCTGACATACGGTGCGATGTGTATCTTCATCGGTATCATGCTCAGCGTGTTCCAGCAGGCTGTAGGTATCAATGCCGTGCTCTACTACGCTCCGCGTATCTTCGGTGATATGGGTATGGACGACCCGATGATGCTGACCGTCTTCATGGGTATCATCAACATCTCATTCACGTTGGTGGCCATCTTTACCGTCGAGAAGTGGGGCCGCAAGCCGCTGCTCATCTGGGGTTCGTTAGGTATGGCGCTGGGTGCCTTCGGTGTGGCAGTTACCTTTGGTAACGAGAGCCTCTCGCTGATCACCGCTGCCTCACTGCTCCTCTATTCTGCTTGCTTCATGTTCTCATGGGGTCCCATCTGCTGGGTACTCATCGCCGAGATCTTCCCCAACACCATCCGTGGTGCTGCAGTGGCTATCGCTGTGGCAGCACAATGGATCTCGAACTTCATCGTCTCCTCTACCTTCGTGCCGATGTTCAACATGCACCTCACTGAGGGCGACGACTTCGGCCACTGGTTCACCTACGGCCTCTACGGTATCATCTGCGTCATCGCAGCCCTGTTCGTCTGGAAGCTCGTTCCCGAGACCAAGGGCAAGACCCTCGAAGATATGACCAAGCTCTGGCGCGAAAGGAAATAACCAGACAAAAGTCTGTCCATATTTACCCTAACACTAGACACCCTTTAGTATGATACTAGAGGGTGTCTAGTGTCATACTAAAGGGCATCGACCTTCAGGTTGGGGGGCAGATGGGGCAGAAAATACATGGAATAATAAAAAATAAATCCCTAAATCATGTGAATTGCAATTCAATGATTTAGGGATTTATTTTTCACGGTCGTAGGGGAAAAATGCCCCATCTGCCCCCTACCGGAAGAAGCGGCTGAGGAAATCGTAGAGGACTCCCTTCCCTACTCCATCAGCCATGCGACGGGTGCGGGCACTGTATTTGAAATGCAAGCTGTCGGCTTCTTTTTGCAGGTTTCCTGCCAGAACAGTGTCGCCCTTTTCTGATGCCATAGAGGCCTTGGCACGGAGTTGGTTGTAGACGTGCGAATGGGCCTCGGTGAGGATCTTCCACTGCTCGAGGGTGTCGTTCTGAGCGGTACCGCCCGAATGGCTGTCGACGCCGAGTTTCACCCAAACATTACCTGGCTCGGCAACGATGATGACGGGTTGGAGCACAGAATAGAGTGTGCCCTCGGCGGGCATCACCTTATAAATCATGACGGAATCGAGGGAGGTCTCGAACTTGCCGTCTTTGACAAGCACGGTATCCGACTTCACCGAGGTCTTCGACATGTCTAATGGTTCGATAACGATGCGCTGGCCTTCCATGGTACTATCGGAGACTGATCCGTAAACGCGGCATGAGCCCGTGCGCTGCTGGGGCTGGCAAGCAATAATCATCATCATGGCTGCGAAAAGCCAGATGATTTTACAATTTGACGATTTACAATTTACCATTTATTTGAAAATTTACAATTTTGTATTTCTGGATGAGGTTTCGCGGATGACCAACTTCTGCGGCACAATCTTGCGGTAGATCTTACTGTCGCCGCTGATGGATTTCAGCAGCAGCTGACAGGCGGTCTTTCCCATCTGGTGTGACTGGTCTTCGATAGCCGACATGCGCGGTGTGACGTATTGTGCATGGACATCATCGGTAAAGCCAATCAGTGCCACATCCTCGGGGATGCTGAGTCCCAGCTGTTTGATGGCAGTGAAGGTCGCGAAGGTGATGATGTCGTTGAAAGCGAGGATGGCATCGGGACGCTCGCCCACAGGCAGATTGAGGAGGCGTGTGGTGGTA
>Ga0247610_10003207_pt1 | contig 18150 bp, 15 predicted proteins | sample 174DNAGHGhighgp2_FD_193483 | JGI IMG/M metagenome (GOLD analysis project Ga0247610, IMG submission 193483) | Sheep rumen microbial communities from Palmerston North, Manawatu-Wanganui, New Zealand - 1742 DNA GHGhigh gp2 | ecosystem: Host-associated > Mammals > Digestive system > Stomach > Rumen... | reverse complement strand
GTATCACATAGTCTAGAATCAGTTAAACATTTATGTAAACGTGGAATTTGGATTCATCATGGTGAAGTTCAAATGGATGGCAAGATAGATAAAGTAGTAGACGCCTATATGAAGGAGTGTGCTTAATATGAATGTATTTAAAGAATTATATCATTATAGAGAATTTCTACATACAAATGTAAAAAAAGATATTAGAGGAAAATATAAGGCTTCATTTTTAGGTGTACTTTGGTCATTTATTAATCCATTATTACAAGTATTAGTATATGCTATTGTATTTCCTTATATAATGAGAGTTCAAACTCCTAATTATTTAGTGTTCTTAATATGTGGAATTATTCCTTGGACTTGGTTTGTTAATAGTGTATCAATAGGTGCAACTTGCATCACCAATAATGGAAATCTAATTAAAAAGGTGTATTTTCCAAGAGAAATATTACCTATATCAACCGTTACATCTGGTGTTGTTAACTTCATGATTAGTTGTTTAATTATTTTATTATTTACCATTATAGGCGGAGTAGGTATTTCATGGCATTTAGTTTTTTTACCTATTATTATGTTATTACAATTTGTATTTAGTTTATCACTTGCTTTTTTAACAAGTGCATTAAATGTTTATATTAGAGATGTAGAATATATGGTAGCATTTATTTTGAATTTAGCTTTCTATGTAACCCCAATTTTATATTCATCAGATATGTTTAAAGATTCTGAATTCGCATGGATCTTTAAATGGAATCCAATGGCATATTTAGTTGAAAGTTATAGAAATATATTCTATGCACACGAAATTCCAGGGTTAAAAAGTATGGGAATACTTACTATTGTTGGAATAGTATTATTAATAGTTAGTTATTCTATATTTAAAAAATTAGAAAAAAGATTTGCTGAGGAAATTTAATGAAATTATCTGGAGTAATTGTATTGTATAATCCTAAGGAACAATTTATGGCAAATATCAACAATTATATAGATTCTTTAGATAAATTGTATATCGTTGATAATTCTGAAGATAAAAAAAATAGAATTGTTTCTAATAAAAAAATAGAGTATGTTAAAATTGGTGAAAATAAAGGTGTTGCTTATGCGCTTAATGAAGGTGCTAAAAAAGCTATAAAAGATGGATATAAATATCTATTAACATTAGATCAAGATAGCAAAATAACCAATGTCATAATAGGAAAAATGGAAGATTTTTTAATTAATAATAAAGATAAAAATATTGGATTGATTTCTCCTTATCAAGATATAGGTAATAAAGAAAAAATTATTGATAGTGATACTGAAGATGTTGTCGAAGTAATGACTTCGGGAAATATCATTAATCTTGATGCGTACCAAAAAATAGGTGGATTTAAAGATTGGTTGTTTATTGATTGTGTTGATACAGATTATTGTATGAATCTTCATAAACATGGATATAAAGTATTAAGATTTAATAAAATTAAATTAAAACATGAATTAGGAAATAAAAGTGTACATAAATTATTTGGTAAAGAGTATATATGTTATAATCATAATCCTATTAGAAGGTACTATATAATGAGAAATAATTATTATATTAATGATATGTATAAAGATTTATTTCCAGAACATTGTGCATGGCTATTAAGAGCACAAAAAGGTCAAATAAAAAGAATAATATTATTTGAAAAAAATAAACTAAAAAAATTAAAAATGATGTATAAAGGTTATAAAGATTATAAAAAGGGGATTAAAGGAAAAATATATTAATAGGAGGCAAACTATGGACAAGACTTTAGAAAGTAAAATATTAATGGCAAAAGTTGTTTCGTTTGATATGTTTGATACTTTAGTATTAAGAACAATCGATTGCCCAGAAATATTATTTGATATGATGGGAAAAATTTTTGGCGTTAAAGATTTTAGAAAAATAAGAACATCTATGCAAGCAGAATGTGGACTTCAATTACAAAAAGAGAGACATTATCCTCATGCCAATATTGATGAAATTTATGATTATATCAAAAAGAATACAAGTATAAAAAATACTTCTGAATTAATGGAATATGAACAAGAAAAAGAAATTAGTATTTTATTTCAAAATAAAAAAATGCTTGAAATCTATAGATTTGCTAAAGAAAATAAAAAAAGAGTTGTTATTACAAGTGACATGTATCTTCTAACTGATACGATAAAAAAAATATTAAAAAAATGCGGCTATAAAGATTTTGATAGATTATATTTATCTAGTGAAGAAAGAAAAGCTAAATTTGATGGAACATTGTACGATTATCTTATAAAAGAAGAAAATGTTTTACCTAGTGAAATACTTCATATAGGTGATTCACTTAAAGATGATGTTGAAATGGCATCATCAAAAGGATTAGAAACATATCATTATACTGAAACAAAAGTAGATAAATCTGATGATATATCTTTATCTATAGCAAATGGTATTATAAGATTAATTAATCAAAATGAAGATGATTTTTGGATTAAAACAGGATCTAAAGCAGGTTTAATGTATTTAGGGTTATATAAAGAGTTATTAAAGAAAAAGAATAATGAAATATATTTTTTAGCAAGAGATGGATATAATTTATTCAATCTATTTAATAAATATAATAAGGATAAAAAAGCATATTATTGTTATACATCAAGAAGAGCTTTATTACTTGCAAGTATAACTAAAATTGATGGAATGGCTAAACATAATTTGCCTCCATTTACTTTTGGTCAAACAATTAAAGAAGTTTTAGAATATGTTTGTATGGATAAAATTTTTGATTTAAAGGATTTGAAAAAAGTTGGTTTTAATTCTTTTAACGATAGATTTACTACTATTGAAGAAATTAATAAATTTAAAGATATATATTCCTTAAAAGAAAAAGAAGTATTAAAAGTTTGTGAAAAAGAAAGAAAAAATGCATTAGAATATTTCAAATCGTTAAAAGTATTAGACAATGATTGCTTATTTTTTGATTGTGGATGGAATGGCTCTTCTCAATTCTTATTAGAAAATTTTATTCATACATGTAATCCAAGAACCAATTTTGAATTTTATTATTATGGTATTTTAGAAAATGATAAGAGTAAAATGCAATTAAGTCATAGAAATCATTCAGCATATTTATTTGATATTGGTAAAAACCAAGATATTGCAAATAGAGTTAGAGATTGCATTGTAATGATGGAATTGTTTTTTGGCGCACCTGAAAATTCTGTCTTTAAATATGAAAATGGAACATATTTATTAGATAATTTTGAAAATAATTTAGATTATAAAAATAATTTATACAAAGGAATCGAAAAGTTTTTTGAATATGCTTTACCTTTATATGATGAATTTGATTATGAAATTAATCCGATTGATTCAATTTCACCAATTTTAAAATTAATTGAGTCACCAACAAATGAGGAAGCAACTGTAATAGGAAATATCGAAAATGTAGATGCTTTTGCTAAACAAAAAGGTGTACATAAATTTATTGCTAAATTGTCTATGGATGATATAAAACAAAATGAAAATATAGAAGTATATTGGAAATATGGATTATTAAAAAGAAATGATATTGATGAAGAAGTAAAAAAATATATTGCTAAAAAATTTAATTTAAATTTACCAGGTACTGTTAAGCTTAAGTGTAAGATTGCCGGAGTTATCAATCCATCTGTAATCATTAATGGTTATTGTGATATTACTACTAAAATAAAAGTATTGGAAGATGGTAGGGATGTTGAATGTATAACCACATATGATCAACAAAAAAGTTTTATTAATGCAAAAGCAGTAATTAGTAATTCATCAAGAAAAATCGAAGTTATTATTTTAGATAAAAATAATAATGTATTAAAAAGAGAACTATTGAGTAATAGTAAATTATCTAGATATTTTAATAAAATATTTGATTTTTTTTATTATATTATTTGGATGATTATAAAACCATTTAAATGGATTTTTAGAAAAATTGGAACTTTCTTTAAACTTGTGAAAAAAGCGTGGACTAAATATCACTTCTTAGTTCCACCTAGAGTAATGAAAAATTTCATAATTAGAGTGATAAAAAAAGATTATAATTATGATGCTAATAATAATTTCTTTAATCCATTTAATAAAAGTGATTATAATATGTGGTTAAAGAAAAATGAAAAAATAGAACCAGTTGAAGAATTGAAATATAATCCTTTAATTTCTTTTGTTATACCTGTTTATAATGTAAAAAAAGAATTACTAACTGAATGCTTAGATTCTATTTTAAATCAAAGTTACACTAACATAGAAATATGTTTAGCAGATGATTGTTCAACTAATCAAGAAACAATAGATACATTAAAAAAATATGAAAGCAAATATAATATTATTAAAGTTGTGTATCGTGAGAAGAATGGTCATATATCAGCAGCAAGCAATAGTGCTTTAGAACTTGTAACTGGTGAATATGTAGCAATGATGGATAATGATGATGTTATTCCTAAAAATGCTATATATGAAATGGTAAAAGCAATAAATAAAGATAAAACAATAGATATGATTTATACAGACGAAGATAAATTAGATACCAGTGGAAATAGATGTGATCCTCATTTTAAATCTGATTATGCTCCAGATACATTAATGAGTGTTAACTATTTCTGTCACTTTACTTTACTAAGAACAAGTATTTTAAGAGAAATAGGTGGATGGAAAGTAGGATATGAGGGAGCTCAAGATTGGGATTTATTCTTAAGATTTGTTGAAAAGGCTAAAAATGTATATCATTTACCTAAAATCCTATATCAATGGAGAATGCTTGAAGGTTCAACTTCTATGGGATTAAAGAATAAAGATTATGCGATGGATACCGCAAGAAAATCTATAGAAGACGCTTTAGAAAGAAGAAATACTCCAGGAATTGTTCATTTAGATGATAAAGTTCCTTATTATTGGATCGAATATAAATATAAAAAAGAACCAATGATTTCAATAATTATTCCTACAAAAGATTATGCATCAACACTTGAACAATGTTTAAAATCAATATATAAGAAAACTACTTATAAAAACTTTGAAATAATAGTAGTAGATAATAGAAGTGAAGAAAAAGAAACTTTTGATTTATTTAAAAAGTATAAAGAAAAGCATGATAATTTTAAAGTTATTAAAGCTGATATGGAATTTAATTATTCAAAAATTAATAATTTAGCTGTTAAAGAGGCAAAAGGTGATTATTTATTACTATTAAATAATGATACAGAAGTTATTACAGAAAATTGGTTACAATTAATGGTAGGTTACGCTATGCAATCACATATAGGTGCTGTAGGTGCAAAACTAATATATCCTGATAGAACTATACAACATGGAGGTGTTGTAATGGGAATGGGAGGAGTTGCAGGACATGTATTTGTTAATTCTCCAATGAACTATGAGGGAATATATGGAAGATTAAGAGTTCCATATAATTATTCAGTTGTAACCGCGGCATGTTTGATGGTTAAAAAAGATAAATATCAAGAAGTTAATGGCTTAACTGAAGAACTTAAGGTAGCTTATAACGACGTGGATTTTTGTTTGAAATTAGTTGAAAAAGGATATTATAATATTATGGTTCCTATGGTAGAATTATTCCATTACGAGTCAAAATCAAGAGGAACTGAAGATACAGCAGAGAAGAAAAAAAGATTTGAAAGTGAATCTAATTATATGATGAAACATTGGAATAAATATATAGAAGAAGATCCTATGTATAATATTAATTTAAGTAAAACAGCAGTTTTTATGTTAGATAAGGAGAAATAATAATTATAATTATTTAGTGAATAATATGGAAAAAGAAACATTCTCATTAGGAAACGCTTATAAAAGTGTTTGTGGAAAAGAAAACAAACAACAAAAATATGAAATGAATGAAATTAATTTGTCTTATGATAATGATTCACATTCAATTATTGTTAATCATATTTTAAAGGATAATAAAAAGGGAATTTGTTTGGATGTAGGATGTAATACTGGTGCAATTGGAAATTGTTTATCTAAATTTGGGTATAAAGTAGATGGAATTGAATATGATAAATATTTTTTTGAACAATTAAAAGCAAATAATTTTTATAATAGTATTTATAATTTTTCAGTATCAAATTTTGATAGTAAAGAGTTTATTGATTTTTATAATTCAAATGTAAAATATGATTATATTATATTTGCAGATGTATTAGAACATTTAGTTAATCCTGCAGAAGTATTATATAAATTATCATTGAAATTAAAACAAAATGGAAAAATAATTGTTTCAATCCCGAATATTATGCATATAGATATAATTTCTAATTTAATAGATGGAAAATTTAATTATAATGATGAAGGTATTTTGGATAATACTCATTTAAGATTTTTTACTGATTCTTCTTTTATTGATATGATAAATAATATAGAGCAAAAAGAAAAAATCAATTATGCTGTGAAGAAAATAGGTGTTACCAAAGTAATGCCTACGTATGTTGATAAAAAAAATAGTGTTTTGTTTAATTTAAAAAATAATATTAATGATTACTCCGTAATACAATATTTATATGAAATATCAATATCGAAAAATAAACAAAAAAGAGTTGAAAAGAATAATAGCTATTATGATTTTATGAATAATAAATATAATCAACTTCAAATGGAAATTGAAAAAAAAGATAGTGATATTAGTGAATTAAATAGAATAATAAATGACTTGAAAAATGAAAATAGTATATTAAAAGATAATTATAATAAAGTTATTAGCAGTAAAAGATATAAATTAATTAGTAATATAGCTAAAATTTTCAAAAAATAACTTATAGAATTGATTTGAGGTGTAATATATGAAAAAAAATAGAATTTCATTAATTATTTCTGGATTAATAACTGTAACAATTTTAATATTATTTTTCGTTTCTTATTATAAAAAACCATATTATCCTATTTTCATGTATAATGGTGAAGTTTCCAATCAATATTTAATAAAAGTTGAAAATAATAAAGAGTATGTTGACTATGTAAAACCAGAAATGAAAGATTTAGAAAAAATAGAATTGATTTATTCATCAAGTGGAATTACATCAACATCAGGTGAAATCAATATAGATATATTTGATGAAAGTAAAAAAATATATGAAAACACTTATAAAGTTGAAAAATTAAAAGATTTAGAACATCTTAACATGGATTTTTATGTACAAAAAGATTCAATAAACAAAGAATATAAGATTGTTATAGGTGCTAGTTCTTTAAAAAAAGGTGATTATATTACTTTTCTTGGTATTAATAGAGAAAATAAAATAATGTCTGATAATAAAGTAAAAGTTTACTCTTTATTAGCTGGCTATAGAGGAGAAATAAAATCCTATAAATATGTAACTGTTTTATTTATTTTTGTTATTTTTAGTATTTTTATATTCTTTTTGATAAATGTAAAAAAATATAAATTATTATCAAGTAAAATACTATCTAATGTAATAATAAAGAATATTTTGTTATGTATTATTTCTTTTATAGGTGCTTATAGTTTGATATATACATTTATTGGCATTCATTCAAATGTTGTTTTTTCTTCAAAATTTATTATTATAGCAATTATATGTATATCTTTATTACTATATAATATTACATATGAATTAAAAGAAAAAAATATTCCGAGATTGTTTTTAGCATTAGCTATTCCAATAGGAATAATATATATTTTATTTGAAGTGCCTGGAAGTTCTCCAGATGAATGGTATCACTTTGTATCTATTTATAAAGTTACGCATTTAAATTTTTCTAATATGGCAACTTTTCCAACTATAGGTTCAATTGAATATAATAATTATATGGATGTTTATAATAATATAATTAATCAAGCACCTAATTTAGAATACAAAACAGTTCCGTTTATTCAATATCCTGCATTATTATATTTATTTAATATCATAGGATTTTGTGTATCATCATTATTTAAACTTCCTATTGTAATTAGAATGTATTTTGCTTCATTCTTTAACTTTATGTTTTATTTATTTGGTGGCTATCATATTATTAAAAGAATACCATTTTATAAAATATTGTTATTATTGTATATGATGACACCTTTGTTTTTTCAACAGTCAACATCTATAACAGTTGATTTGATGATTAATATGTGTTCTTTATATTTTATTTCTACTGTATTGGATATATATGTTAATAAAAAAAATATCAATAAATTTGAATTTTATAGATTATTAGTTTTGATATTCTTTATCTTTATTTCAAAATTTGCTTATTTCCCAGTAATTCTAATTTTATTACTAATTAAGAAACAAATATTAGATTATATAAAGGACAAAAAATTTAAGGTAATACTTCCTATATTGTTAACAGTAGTATTGTGTTTTGGTGAATTATATTATCATAAAGTATATATGAGAAAGGATTTTGGTAATCCCGGAAAAGTATATCTAGAATTATCACCAGGTGTATATGATAATAAAATGAAATATACACTGTCTTCTATAAATAAAGTATTTGCCGTTGTAATTAACACTTTTGAAATCGATTTAAATGATTATATAACAGATTTTGCGGGATCGTCCTTAAAATATGATGAAGTAATTCTTCCATCGAGAATAGCTATAGTTTTTTATTCAACTTTAATAATGTGTGTGTTATTTGAGACCAAAAAACTATCATTAAAAAAATCCGAAAAGTATTTATTATTAATTATTTTTATTATTAATTCTGGTATTATTTTTGGAGGAATATATCAAGATGGTTGGATAAGAAATTTATATGTTCAAGGTGTTCAGGGAAGATATTTTATTCCTATATTATTATTACCTTTGCTAGCAATAAAAAATTTTGAATCTAAAATAGATATATCAGATAAAACAAAATTAGTGATTGTTTCATCATCAATAATATATTTAAATTATATTGCAATTAAATTATTGTTTTTATCGTACTTTTAGGAGGAAATATGGAAAAGATAATGAATTCAAAAATTACTAAGTATTTATTTTTATTTCTTATTATTAGTTTTATTTATTTTGCTAATACGTATAGATTTGGTTTTTCTTTTTTATTTACTTTATTATATGTTATCTCTTTAATAATTAGTTTAATATTTATAATAAAGGATGGTTTATTTGATAAAATTCTTGATAAGGTAATAGACTATAGATTTATTATAAGCATAGTTATATTTATTATATTAGTTTTATGTAAAGTACACGGTTCATCAATAGGAGCATACAATCAATATTTAGGATATGATAACAATAATGATGTTTTATTTGGTACATCACGAGATATTAGATCAGATGAATGGATGGTTATGACTCCATACTATTTTAGTCAACAAACTAATAATTATCGGGTTAATTCAAATCAAATGAGCATTGATGGGCAAAATATGATTATTGGATATAATTCTCCAGTAAAAGATTTTACAATTTTAGGAAAACCATTAGTTTGGGGATTTCTATTATTTGGAAATGATTATGGTTTATCATGGTATTGGTGTTTAAAACTAATATTAATTATACTTGTTTCTTATGAAGTGACTTTTATATTAACAAAAAAGAAAAAAATATCAGTTTTAGGTTCGTTATTAATTGCGTTTGGACCATCAATGCAATGGTGGTTTGCTCCACATATGCCTGATGTTATTTTATGGTCTTTAACACTTCTTTGCTTGTCATATCATTTACTAGTTAATAAAAATGAAAACATAAAGAATATTACAACAGTCTTGTTGCCGTTTGTTTTTATGGAATTTGTTATTGCTTTATTTCCATCATTTCAGGTTGGATTAGGCTATTTTATTTTAGTAATGTTAATTGGACTATTATTAAGAGAAAGACAAAAATTATTTGAAAATAAGAAACAAATAATTAGAATATGTATTGTTGCCTTATTTTCTGGATTATTTGTATTATTGTTTTTAAAAGGAAGTTTATCAGCTTTAAAAATCGAGTTGAACACAGTATATCCAGGACATAGGGTAGAATTAGGTGGACAATACTTAATGAAGGATATTTTTACTGATTTATCAACACCATTCTTATCATATGTTACGAACAAAACTGTTTATGCTAATAGTTGTGAAGATAGTACATTTATTCATTTTGGAGTATTTATACTTTTATTATCACCAATAATCTTTTCTATAATAAAGGATAAGAGGGAAAGGTTTCTTGGATATGCATTTATTGGAATAATAGGTGTTAATATTATATTTATGTTATTTGGATTTCCAAGTATATTAGCTAAAATAAGTTTTTATTCATTTATTAATAGAATGAAAATGATTTTGGGTTTAATATTTGTTTTCTTTACTATATGGGGATTTTCAATTCTTGAGGATAATAAAATAAAAAATAAAGAATATTATTATTTATCGGTTATTGTTTATTGTGTATTGTTGTTTACATTTATAGACGGAAATTTAATTAATTATTTACCTAAATATATTTATATTATTGAAATACTATTATATGCATTAATTCTAATGTTATTCTTTTATAAAAAATTATATTATGCCTATTCTTTATTAATAGGAATATTATTGTTTTCATCAATTTCAATTAACCCAATAGTCATCGGTACTGGTGCCATTACAAATCATGAAATATCTAATAAAATAAATGAGATAGTAAAAAAAGATAAAGATGCATATTGGATTGGATATGAAAATTTAGCTTTACCATCATTTATATTAGCTAATGGTGGTAAAACATTTAATGCGGTTAATTTTTATCCTGATTTTGGAAAATGGAATTATCTAGATAAACACGGAAAATATGATGACGTTTATAATAGGTATGCGCATATAGTTACTGCAATTAATCCAAATAAAACTTCAATAATGCCTCATGATACAGTTGATTCAATAAGAATTGAATTGTCATTTGACGATATGAAATATTTTAATATTAAATACATTTTATCAATAATAGATATTAGTAATATAAAAAACGAAAAGTATTATTTAGAAGAGTTATCGTATATTGACAATGTTCATATATATGAGTTAAAAGAAGTAGTTCAAACTAAGTATAAAAAAACAAAATAATTAATTATTAATATATGATATAATAAAAAATAAGTAACTATAATAGTAAATTATTGATATTGTTATAAATTTTAGAAAGGATAATATGTTTTTTATGGATAAGAAAAAAATACTAATTATAATTCCCGCATATAATGAAGAAGAATGTATTGCTAAGGTTTATAAAAATATAATTGAATATAATAAAAAAAATAAAACAGCATTTGATGTAATTGTTATAAATGATGGCTCAAAAGATAGTACTGAAGAAATTTTGAAAAAAAATAAAATTCCTCATATTCATCTAATAAAAAATTTAGGAATAGGTGGTGCTGTACAAACTGGATATAAATATGCTTATCAAAATGGTTATGATATTGCAATTCAGTTTGATGGTGATGGGCAACATGAAATATCATGCGTTAAAGATATTATAAAGCCAATTATAGATGAACAATGTGATATGGTAATTGGCTCAAGATTTATAAAGAAGGATAATTTAAATTTTAATTCATCCTTTGCAAGAAGAGTTGGAATAACTATTATTTCATTCTTAATAAAATTATTCACTAAATGTAAAATATATGATCCAACTTCTGGTTTTAGAGCATGCAATAGAAGTCTAATCGAATTTTTCTCTAATTTATATCCAGTAGAGTATCCTGAACCTGTATCTGAGGTTGCTGTTTTAGAAGAGGGATATAAAGTTGGAGAAGTACAAGTAAAAATGCATGAAAGACAAGGTGGAAGGTCTTCAATACATGCTTTTAAGAGTTTATATTATATGATAAATGTAACTATCGCAATTTTTATAGAAAGTATAAAGAGGTAAAAGATGATTGATTGGAAATTAAAAATATGCGCTGTAATATCAATTATTTTTGTTATTATTGTTATAACTCACTTTGTAAAAAAAGAAAAAATAACAATAAAATATGCAATTATATGGTATTCAGCATTAATTATATTAATGGTATTTAGTATATTTCCAGAAGTATTAGGTTTTTTGACAAAACTAATTGGATTCGAAATATCTTCAAATTTATTATTTGTATTATTAATTGCATTTTTATTCTTTATTTCTATTTCACTTACTATTATTGTATCCGAACAAAAAGAACAAATAAGACATTTAATTCAAGAAGTAAGTATATTAAAAGGTGATAAAAAATGAAAGATGCTATTGTTATTTTTGCAGCATATATAAATCCACATTTAGGAGGAATTGAAACTTATATTGATAATTTAGTTAATAAATTAAAACAAACTAAATATAATGTAATTATAGTAACATCAAATTTTAATGACGTTAGTAACTTTGAAGAAACTGACAAACTTACAATAATTAGATTACCTATTTATAATTTATTTAAAATGAGATATCCTATTTTTAAAAAGAATAAAGAGTATAAATATTTGATGAATAAATTAGATAATTATAAAATCAAAGGAATAATAGTTAATACAAGATTTCATCTATCATCTCACATAGGTGCTAAATATGCAAAAAAGAAAAAATTACCATGCTTTTTGATTGAACATGGTAGTAATTATATCACTGTTAATAGTAAGTTTTGGGACTTTTTTGCAAATAGATATGAAATGTTTTTGACTAATTGTATTAAGAAAAAAATTACAGCCTTTTATGGGGTTTCTAAAAGATGCAATACATGGTTGAAATCAATTAAGATACAACCAGCTGGCGTTTTATATAATGCTGTAAATGAAGAATTATATATCGATAATAAAAAATACTTGAAAGTAAACAAAAAAATAGAAATAACGTATGCAGGAAGAATTTTAGTAGAAAAAGGTGTAGTTAATTTATTAGAGGCATTCAATAAGATAAATCAAAATTGCATTTTAAATATTGCTGGAGATGGACCAATTTTAGATGACTTAAAGAAAAAATATAAAAAAGATAATATTAAGTTTTTAGGAAGAATTAATCATGATGAAGTAATTAAATTAATGGCTAAAACAGATATTTTTGTATATCCTTCTATGTATCCTGAAGGTTTACCGACATCTATATTGGAAGCAGGATTGATGGAATGTGCAATTATTGCTACAGATAGAGGTGGTACAACTGAAGTAATAAATGATGAAAAGTATGGTATAATAATTGAAGAAAATATTGATGATTTGGAAGATAAATTAAAATATCTTTTAGATAATCCTAAAATTATTGATAGTATGAAAAAAAATATTCATAAAAGAATAATGGATAATTTTTTATGGAAACAAACGGCAAATCATTTAATTAAGGAGATTGAAAAGTATGGAAAATAATATAGTAAAAATATGCATTATAGGTGGAGGTAATATATCAAGTACAAGACATATTCCTGCTTTAAAAAAATTGAAAAATGTTGAAATAGTTGGTATTTTAGGAACTAACGAAGAAAAAATAAAAAAACTATGTAAAAAAACAAGAATTAAGAATTATTTGATAGTGAATGATCCTAAAAACGATAAAAAAATTGTTGAAAAATGTGAATGGTTTAAAAATGTAGATGCTGTTGTAATAGGAACACCTCCTAATCAACATTATCCATTAATAAAATTAGGGTTAGAGTTAGGTAAAGATGTTTTAGTTGAAAAACCTATGGTAATGAATCCAAAAGAAGCAGAAGAGTTGGTAAAATTAGCAAAAGAGAAAAAATTAATTTTCAATGTTGTTCATAATTTTAATTTTGCAAATGGAATGAAAAAATTAAGCAAGATAATAGAAACAAAAAAATATGGTGAAGTATTATCTATTTGTGAAGTACAATTAACAAATAGAAATAGAAGGTTACCTTTATGGTACAATGATTTGCCATTAGGATTATTTTATGATGAAGCAGCACATTTTATTTATTTGCTATTAAGACATGGCGGAGACATAAAAATTGAAAATGGATATGCTCAATATAATTCTAAAAAAGATGCAACTCCAAGAACTTTATCTATAGATGCTTCAGCAGGAAAAATACCTGTTCATATGTATATGAATTTCAATGCACCTGTTTGCGAATGGTATTATACTGTATTCTTTGAAAATAGAATTTTATATTATGATTTTTTTAAGGATATACTAATAGATTTACCTACAGATAAAGAACATTATGCATCAGATATATTAAAAAATGATGTATCAAGAACTTTTCAATATTGGGGAAATTTCATAAAAAATGGCTTTTTAAGAGTATCAAACAATCTCTATTATGGTCATGATTATGTTATGAAAATATTTGTTGAAAAAGTTATTACTAGAGATGATTCTTTAGAAAAATATATAACAAATGAATATGGAAGAAAAACTGTAAAAGCTATGAATGATATTATAGATAAGGTGGGAAAATAATATGAATATTGTTTATATAGTGTTATATGTCATTACAGCTGTAAGCGGTTCAACATTATTAAAATTTGGTTCATCGGAACAAGTTAAGACATTATTTAAAATACCTTTTATAAATATGAACATTTCTACAACAACATTTATTGGATTTTTATTTTACGGAATAAGTTTTATATTATATACAATACTATTAAGTAAATTTGATTTATCTTTCATTTCTCCTTTAACTGTTGGATTAGTATATGTATTATTAATGATAACTGCATTTGTATTTTTTCACGAGCAATTTACTGTAACAAAAATAATAGGAATTTCATTGATATTAATTGGTATTTTAATTATTGTTATAAAAAAATAAATATTTAATAAAAACTAAGATATAGAAATATATCTTTTTTTTGTGATATACTTATTATAGTCATACATACTTGAGGGAGGTTTTGGTATGAATAAAATTGAAACTAATTTAAAAGACTGTTATATTTTAGAACCAAAGAGATTTGGTGATGAAAGAGGTTACTTTGAATCTACTACTAAAGAATCATTAGAAGAATTAGGATTTAGTAGAATATTTCAAGTAAGTAATTCATTAAGTGGTAAAGGTATAGTAAGAGGATTACATTTTCAAAAAGATCCTTATTGTCAAGCTAAGGTAGTTAGATGTCATCGAGGAGCCGTACTTGATGTAGTTGTTGATATGCGTAAAGATTCACCAACATATGGTAAATGGACAAGTGTTGAACTAACACCTGAAAATGGAAGAATGTTATATGTTCCTCGTGGATTTGCACATGGTTTTGTATCCTTAAAAGATGATACATTATTTGAGTATTATGTAGATAATTTATATAAACCACGTATGGAAGGTGGAATTCTTTGGAATGATCCAGCATTAAATATTAACTGGAATCAAATATTTAAACAATATGGAATTGAAGAACCTGTTTTATCTAGTAAAGATAAAGTTAGAGTAGGTATAAATGAATGTGATGTAGAATTTAATAGAAGACCTAGAAAATTCTTAATAACTGGTTTTAAAGGTCAATTAGGATATGATATAGCTAGAGAATTAGAAGAACGTGGTGAAACTGATTATTTAGCACTTGATATAGATGAAATGGATATCACTGATCGTGATCAAGTAATGAGAATTGTGACATCTTATAAACCAGATGTTATCTTCCACTGTGCTGCATGGACTGCAGTTGATAAAGCAGAAGATATGAAAGATAAAGTTAAAGCTATCAATGTTGATGGAACTGCTAACTTAACTGATGCATCCATTGAAGTTGGAGCTAAGATGATATATATGTCTACAGATTATGTATTTGATGGTAAAAAAGAAGGATTATATAAAGAAACAGATCCTGTTAATCCTATGAGTGTATATGGAGAAACTAAATATCAAGGTGAAGAAGAAGTAAGAAGAAATCCAAATCATTTTATTACTAGAATATCTTGGGTATTTGGTATAAATGGAAATAACTTTATTAAAACTATGTTAAAGTTATCTGAAACAAAAGATAAACTAAATGTTGTAGATGATCAAGTTGGAAGTCCAACTTACACAAGAGATTTATCAAATCTTTTAGTTGAAATGTCTTATACAAATAAATATGGAACATATCATGTTAACAATGATGGATATTGTTCTTGGGCTGAATTTGCAGATTATATCATGAGATCAAATGATAAGAAGACAATTATCAATCCAGTAACAACTGAAGAATATTTAGAATTAACTGGTACTAAACAAGCTTATAGACCACGTAATTCTAAATTAGATAAATCTAAATTAGTTGAAAACGGATTTGAAATGCTTCCATCATGGCAAAGTGCCACAGATAGATATTGTAAGGAATTATCTAGAAAGAAAAAATACTAGGAGGATATCATGAAATATTTAATAACTGGTGGGGCTGGCTTTATAGGATCTAATTATTTACACTATGTTGTTAATAAATATCCAAATGACACTTTTGTATGTTTAGATGCATTAACATATGCAGGTAATTATAACAATATTAAATCATTAGAGGAATATCCTAATTTTAAATTTATAAAAGGTGATATAAGAGAAATTGATTTTATAAATCAATTATTTGATAAAGAAGAATTTGATGTAGTAATAAACTTTGCAGCTGAATCACATGTTGATAATAGTATAAAAAATCCTAATATATTTGCTGATACAAATGTAATTGGAACCATGGTATTAATGAATGCATGTAGAACACATGGTAATACAAGATTTCATCAAGTATCAACTGATGAAGTATATGGTGATTTACCACTTGATAGACCAGCCTTAAAGTTTAAGGAAACAACTCCAATTCATGCATCAAGTCCATATTCAGCTAGTAAAGCAGGAGCTGACTTACAAGTCATGGCATATTATAGAACTTTTGGACTTCCTGTAACTATATCAAGATGTTCCAATAACTATGGTGCTTATCAATTTCCTGAAAAACTAATACCTGTTGTTATAAGTAAAGCTTTAAAAGATGAAGAAGTACCTGTATATGGTAAAGGAGAAAATGTTAGAGATTGGATTCATGTAGTTGACCATAATATAGGTGTTGATATGATTGTAAGAAATGGTCGTATTGGAGAAGTATATAACTTAGGTGGTCATTCAGAAAGAACTAACATAGAAGTTGTTAAAACAATTTTAAAACAATTAGGAAAAAGTGAAGACTTAATTAAATATGTTACTGATAGACCTGGACATGATTTAAGATATGCAATTGATTCAACAAAGGTAGAAGATGAACTTGGTTGGTCTTTGACACACGATTTTGAATCAGGTATTAAAGATACTGTTGAATGGTATTTAGATAATCAATCATGGATTGATGATATTAAATCAGGAGAATATAAAAGGGCATATAGAAGATAAAAGTGACTTTTTTTGTATATTGAATATCATTGACAAATATAACAATAATAGTATATATTTAAGTTACATTTAATTAGTGCATATATGAATTTATTCATATGTGGATGTGGTATTATCAAAAGCTAGTCATATGACTAGTTTTTGCTTTGCATAAAATATTGACAATGTGTATATACATAGTATATACTGAGATTAGTAGGAGGAATTATATGGAATTAAAATTACAAAAATGGGGGAATTCTATAGGGATAAGAATTCCTGCTAACATACTAAAAGATTTAAAGCTAAAAAAAGATGATACTGTTATAATTGACAAGGATGATGATAAAATAATAATATCAATTCCTAAAAAAGAATGTTTATCTTTAGCAGATAGATTTAAACAATATCATGGTGAAAATTTAGCTAAAGAATTTGAATGGGATGAACCTGTTGGGAGAGAAATATGGTAAAATATATTCCAAAGCAAGGAGATATTGTTTATGTGAATTTTAGTCCAACTAAAGGCCATGAACAAAGAGGAAAAAGACCTGCAATGGTTATAAGCAATAATACATTTAATAATAATACAAAAATGATTATGGTTTGTCCGATTTCTACAAATACTAAAGATTTTCCAACACATTATTTATTAAGAGATTCAAAAAAAATAACCGGTTCAGTGTTTTGTGAACATATTAGAAGTATTGATTATGACGAAAGAAAAGTATCATATATTGAAAGTTCAAGTGAAAGTGATTTGTTAGCAGTTTCAATGTTGATTAATATATGCATTGAAGGAATGTAATCTAAATGTAAAAAAGTTATATTTATAACTTTTTTTTATGCTATAATTATCCTTGGAGAGGTTAGACATGAAGATAGTTAAAGAGCAAAATAAATTTGGTTTAGATATTATAATTAAAGAAGAAGATAAATACTTA
>Ga0247610_10003206_pt1 | contig 18150 bp, 10 predicted proteins | sample 174DNAGHGhighgp2_FD_193483 | JGI IMG/M metagenome (GOLD analysis project Ga0247610, IMG submission 193483) | Sheep rumen microbial communities from Palmerston North, Manawatu-Wanganui, New Zealand - 1742 DNA GHGhigh gp2 | ecosystem: Host-associated > Mammals > Digestive system > Stomach > Rumen... | reverse complement strand
TGAGTAATCGCCCTCCATAAAGGGGAAAAAACCGAAAGGAACGAACAAAGGCAGCGGAACTCCCATAACCTCCAGATACGCAGGGCCGAAAATCACATCCTGACCCGGGCGGACCTTGGCTCGTGTTATGCGCAGATTGAAATGGGGATCATCATGCTGGTCGCAGGTAGTGTAGACTCCGTCTGCTATGTAATATTCACCTTCCGGTCCCTTCTTGGCCTCAGAACTGGTCATATAGCCTTCACCCTGCTGGGTTATGATCTCATTGATATAGCCTTTCTCGGTCTTGAAATTGTAACTGATATGATTAGACTCATACGGTGTCGAGCCATCCACGAAGACGGGGGTCCCCACCCAGTTGCCGGCCGAGTCCTTAACTCCGTCCGCATACACCAGGCTGCTGTCCATCTGCATCTTGATGACGGCTGCCGTCAGTTGAATCTTCTGATAGTTCACCCTGCCGCTGCCGTAAAGCGAAGCATAACCGCCGTTATTCCATATCATGGAGTCATTTGACTCATAAGACACCGGATCATCCAGTGAGTCTTTCTTTTTCTTGTAGGCAGGAGCCACCGTATCCGGTTCCGAGACGATTGTATCGGACGTTACGGCAGTTAACGAGTCCTGAAGGAATGCAGGACCAGGTAAGGAGACAAGCGTATCGGCCGATGCTATGGAATCCGATACTGTCTGTGCAGACGCATTCCATGCCGGCAGAAGCAATCCGAACAATATCGGAAGCCACTTTCTTCTGATCATTCCCCTCACTTGCAGATGAGCTTTCTTTCTATCAAACTGCAAAAATATCTATAAAAGCTCACATAACCCGCACACGAAGGGTGGTTTTGTAGATTTTTAATAATACAGTTACCTTCACAGGAACTGCTCACACCACTGTCTGAATACGGCAACTCCCTCCTGACCGAACCTGGCAAGACTGTTTTCCGCCTGGCTGACCGTCTTCTCCTCTTCCGGGTGTGTCTTGCTGTAGAACTTGTCGGCAAAACAGATTATCTTCTCCTCTGTCGAAACCGGTATCATATCCCTGTGAGGTACAGGCAGATTGCGCTCCAGTATCTGCTTCAGGGTGAGACCGGTCCCTGTATGACGCTCTGCCACGAGTGCATGACGCGGAAGGTTCTCCTTTAAAAGGAGTTCGGCACCCAGATATCCGTGACAGATGTAATGGTATTTGCCAAAGCAATGGATCGGGGCGGCATCTGTAAGAAAAATTCCTATATCATGAAGCATTGCCGCCTCTTCAATGAATCCCTTGTCAACAGCCAGTTCGGGATGAGCGTCCGCGATTCCGAGTGCCTTGTCTGCGACAAGACGGCTATGTATCAGCAGCAACTCTTTCAGGGGCTGATTGTCAGAGTAGTATCTGTCAATCAGCCCCATCCAGAGACTTTCATTCCCTATGCTCATCGCAAAGGCTCTATTACAAAACTGTACGAGTAGTCACCATAATGAAGCTTGTACTGTTCAAGCGGAGTGGCTCCCCAACTATTTACACAGGCCAGACCATACTGTGCCTTGTCAATATGCACCACAGTGTATGGACGTGGAGTGAGGTCTCCGGCATGGACGTTATGTTTATCCGGCCCCTCATCCAGATCGGAGGTTGCATAATTGAGGGATGACATGCTGAGAGGGGCGTCACTATAGAACTTGAGTCCCTTGCCTTCGGCATTGACCACCTTCCACCAGCGGACATCGGTCTTGTTACCGGTCTCCTGCGGACGGATATAGGGAAAATACTGGTCAGCGACAGTACTGCTGTAAACCCCCAGGAACTGCGAACTGTTACGGTCTGAGTAGTTCTCTATGGGACCGCGGCCATAGAACTCAACACGGTCAAACTCCCTGGCCATGTTCATTGTCATGCCGAACTTGAACAGATCCGGCATGCCGCCCTGTCCGCGCTGTCCGCCGCGCTGGCCCTGACCCTGACCCTGTCTCTGCTGGGTTGCCTGAGCTGCCTCATCGGGACGGGTGATAAGTTTCTGGGTTACATGCATCTGTCCGGTGCGGGTCAGCACATACTCAAGTTCAAGCGATGCATAGAGCTGCTCCACCTCATATTTAACGTTCACCTTGCCCAGGCCGTCCTCAACCTTGCATTCAAAAGCGGTGCGTCTCAATGACGGATTGCGCCAGGCCTGCATGCGACGCTGAAGGCTTGCACCATAATCATTATCGGTGGGAGCACGCCAGAAATCACTCCTGAGCTGGCTGCCGTTCTGCGTAACCTGCTTTCCGTCAACGTCTATATAATCTATCCAGCCGGTATTCTTATTGAAAGTATAAACCACTCCGTCTGCCTCAAGTTTTACATAGGCTACAGCCTCATCTATCTTTACATCCTTACCTGCAGACTTCACATCGGCGACGGCGTCAGCGGCCACGGCAGGGAAATCATAGCCGGTTACGGCAAACTGGTTATGGGCTACTATGAAATCCTTATCCAACAGGGCTGTAGCCTCCTTGAGCCTGAACTCCACATTCAGCAGGATTTCGGCACCGGTTGAAGGAGCATTCTTTATAGCCTTTGATATGCCGGGAACCGTCACCTTAACCCGCTGCTGGGCGGATACCTTGGGCAACTTGAACTCGGCGCGCACGCTCTCCTCTCCGTTTACCAGAACGGAATATTCCATGCGGTAGGCCGAAAGGTCTGTAAAGAAATTCTCATTGTAAACCTCCAGGATACCCTTGCTAAGGTCAACAGGAGTAACCCATATGTTCTGATAGAAATACTGGACCTCATATGCATGCGGATTCCAGCGGCGGTCCGGGGCGATAAGGCCGTTGCAGTTGAAATTCTGGTCCGATGTAGGATAACGTCCTTCGTCGCCTCCATACTGGAAAATGGTCTTGCCTTCGGCGTTCTTGCCGTACACGGCCTGATCAACAAAGTCCCAGATAAAACCGCCCTGTACTGAACGGTTGGCGCGGATCACATCCCAGTACTCCTTGAATCCGCCCTCGGAGTTACCCATGGCGTGGGCATACTCGCACTCAATCATCGGACGCGGGTCATTGCCGCGCTCATGACGCTCCATGGCTCCGTAGTCGGCATACATCGGGCAGTGGATATCGCAATGGTCGGGAGAACCGGTAGCACCCTCATATTGTACGGGACGGGTCTTGTCATACTCCTTGATCCACTTGTAGCAGGTCACGAAGTTCTGACCGTCACCATCCTCATTACCCATTGACCATACGATGATTGACGGGTGGTTCCTGAATGTGATTACGTTTGACTTGTTACGTTCCAGATGAGCCTTCTCATACTCCGGGTTACGGGCCAGGGGAGTGCGTCCGTACATCATTCCGTGGCCCTCTATGTTAGCCTCGGCCACCAGATAAATACCGTATTCGTCGCACAGGTCGTACCAGCGCGGATCGTCGGGATAGTGGCTGGTGCGGACTGCATTGATATTCATCTGCTTCATGATCTGAATATCCTGGATCATACGCTCCAAAGGTACCACATAACCGCCATCGGGGTCCATCTCGTGACGGTCGGCACCCTTGATAAGTATGGGCTGTCCGTTTACCAGGAGCTGGCGGTCACGGATCTCAACCTTGCGGAAACCCACCTTCTGGGGAACCACCTCTATCACTTTTCCGTCAGGTTCTGAAAGAGTCATGTATAGGGTGTACAGATATGGAGTCTCGGCTGTCCACTTGTAAGGATTCTTGACAGTAAAAGAAGTTTTTGCCGAGCCATCCTTGACAGTCAGTTTACCTGACCATACGCTCTTACCGGATGCATCCTTCAGTTCAAGTCCCAGATTCTTGCCGTCTGCCGAGGCGAAGGCGGCATCAAATGAGAGGGTGGCATTCGTATACTTTGAATCCAGGTCAGTTATTATACCGAAATCCTCAATATGAGACTCCGGACGGGCATACAGATAAACTTCACGGGCTATTCCGGTAAAACGCCAGAAATCCTGATCCTCTATATAACTTCCGTCACACCAGCGCATTATCTGCATTGCAATCAGGTTCTTCTCTCCGGGTTTCACAAAAGATGTTATGTCAAATTCAGCCTCCATCTTGCTGTCTTCACTGTAACCCACGTATTTTCCGTTCACCCAGACCCAAAGGTTTGAGGTAGCCGAGCCCACATGAATATATACACGCTGTCCTTTCCAGTCGGCAGGTATATTGAAACTCTGCCGGTATGAGCCCACATAGTTGTCGCGTTCGCCTACTATCGGCGGATTGATGGGATACTCATTGTTCCAGGGATATGTCACATTGGTATAGATTCGGTCACCGTAACCGTTCATCTCAAAAAGGCCGGGCACCTTGAAGTCAGTCCACTTGCTGTCATCATAACCCTCGGCAAAGAAGTCCTGGGGCTTGTCATATGCATTCTTTACAAAGTTGAACTTCCAGTCGCCCTCAATTGACATGAACCTGGAGGACTCCTTCTTTTCACCTTTGCGTGCTGATTCCATATCCTCGTAGGCGAAATAATCGGCCACGTCAGGTTTTTCATTTTCACTGTTCACATTGGGGTCAAGCCACACGGGCTGTTGGGCCAGGGCCGGAAGCAGCATCAGCTGCATGGCGGCAAAAAACGATAATCTTTTCATTACAGATAATGATTTTCAATTGACTGTCTGCGAAAATAGTATTTTTCGGGCTTTATTTGGCTATTCAAAACGTAAAAAAAACTACCTTTGGGAAAAAATCGCACGTGCGCGCACGCGCTTACCGTTATTTTTATGAACGTTTCTACAAACAATAAGAAAGACAAGCTTGCCGGACAACTGTCCAGAGCACTCCCATATATACTGGCGGCAGTGCTTTGGATCCTGCTCATCACCTGCGGACAGTACTACCTTAGAAAAGTTGAAGACCTGTCGGTTTTCATGTTTGACTGGATGTATTTCAGGGAAGCCATAGCAATCCCGGGTGGTTTCCTGGGTGTGGCAGGTTCTTTTTTCACCCAATTCCTGCATCTGCCCTGGCTGGGATCGCTCATGTGGATATTCATCCTGCTATGCGTTTACCAGTTAACCGTCAGGGCATTCTGCATTCCACGGTCATTAATGTCACTTGCCATAATACCTGCAGTACTGCTGATTATCGGCAATATGTCGTTGGGATACGGTGTGTTCATCATGAGGGAGCAGGACCATTTCTTTGCACCTGCACTAGGCTATCTTGCCTCACTTGTCCCACTGTTTTCCATAAGGAGAATCAAAACCGTTTGGGGGAAACTCCTGTTGCTTCTGGCCTGGACAGCGGCCGGATATCCTCTTCTGGGAGTTTTCGCGCTTACAGGCACACTGACAGCAGCCTGTTCCGTGTTGACTGACAGCGACAGCCTTCGCAATGAGAAGATAACCACGGTTGCAGTCGCCGTTACCCTTATCCTGCTCATTCCGCTAGTGGAATACAATTTTTTCACCTCATACCGGCTTGCCGACAGTTGGAGGTTGGGGCTTCCCACCGCGTCCGAAGAGGTCTGGAACCGTTCCATCAGGACTCCCCTTCAGCTTGCTTTGCTGTTCATGCCCGTCATGGCGCTCTTGTCGCACCGTCTCAACGAAGGGCGCAGAGACAGGTTGATTCAGGCAACCGTATTCGCCCTGTCGGCAATATCCGTGTGGGGATTCTGGTTCAAGGACAGTAATTTCCATACCGAGCTGGCCATGTCCCTGGCTGTTGACCGTTCTGACTGGCAGGAGGTAGTCGATATCTTCCGGAAAGAGTCCGACTCACATATCAAATCCGATGATAAGGCGTACAAAGCCCGTTCCGCCAAACTGGAAGGTGTAAAAGACAGGAATGAAAGACGCATCATAACGGACCGGTTCTCCAACCGGTTCTTTGAGCCCACCCGGACTATGGTCCTCTATCGTGACCTGGCCCTGCTCAAGATGAACCGTGCACTTGATGAGGCTTTTACGATGAAAGACGGTGGCCGCCCCCAGAAATCACGCACACAGATACCGATGGCTTTGCAGTCCGGCAAGCAGCTATACACGCAATATGGACTGGTAAACATGAGTTACAGATGGTGCATGGAGGATATAATTGAGCACAACTGGAGTTATAGCACGCTCAAATATATGGCTATGCACAGCGTCATAATGCATGAAACCAGTTTTGCCCAAAGATATCTGAACAAGCTTAAAAAGACCATATTCTATCGCCGGTGGGCCATTGAGCAGGAGCCTCTGGCTCATGACAGTCTGAAGATGGCGTCGGCAGAGCCATACCACAATATCCTGCCATACATGTGCTTTGATGACCGCATGACCAACGATATGGTCAAGAGCGAGACATTTCTGATGCGCCACTACAATGAGGAAGAACCTCCGCATGCTACACCCGAATATGACCGTGCAGCTCTGTTCTGGGCCATGCGCATCCAGAATATCCCCCTGTTCTGGAACCGTCTTTATCTCTATGTAAGATCCAACCAGGTGGAAAAACTGCCAAGAAGCGTTGAAGAGGCCGCATTCCTTTACCACAATCTGGACAAAAGCGGTTTTGACCTGCCCTACACAAAAGAGGTGCAGGACAGTTATGACGCTTTCAACCGCTATGTCAGGACCAATCCTGTCGTGGAACTGAAGGAATCGGCATATCCATATTCAAGGAAATTCGGCAAGTCTTTCTATTATTTCTATTACTTTATCCGGAACATCCAGACATATTGACCAACTATGAGAAAGATTACAATACCTATTCTGTTGATGCTGGCAGCATGCACGCCCAGGATCCCGGCGACATTTGACTCTGTGGACTCAGTCCCGGTCATCTTTCCTGACTATACAGATGTCACCATACCCGGCAACATCGCTCCCGTAAATTTCCTTATTGAAGAAGGCGCTGACTCATACATAACGGTTCTTGAATCCAAATCAGCACAGGCAGTCATCAAGGGAGACAAAGTAAAGATACCCACACGCAAATGGCGTAAATTAACCGCAGCCCCGGAGATATCAATCAGGGTTTATGGCCGGAACAACAAGGTATGGACTGCCTATCAGCCATTCAAACTGACTGTCAGTGACGAGATTGACCCTTATGTCTCTTACCGCATAATACCGGTCGCCGTCGAATCATATGAAAAACTCTCCATCCGCCAGAGAAATCTCACGAACTATGATGAGAAAGTGATTTTTGCCAACACCATGGTCGAGACCAACGAAGAGGGCACATGCATCAACTGTCATCACTATCGCAATGGCGAAACTGACAATATGATGTTCCATGTCCGCCATTTCAAAGGAGGCACCGTACTTGTCCTTGACGGCAAGCTCAATAAGGTTAACACAAAGACGGACTCAACCATTTCGGCAGGATCCTATCCGTCATGGCATCCTACCCATGACTATATAGCTTTTGCCAGTGACAGGATACATCAGTCGGTACACGCCCTCTCCCATGACAAGCTTGAGGTACTGGATGACAATAGCGATATAATACTGTATGACATCCGGAACAACACCGTCAGTCCCATAGAGAATGACACAAGCCAGTTTGAGTGTTTCCCGGACTGGGCATCGGATGGCAAGAGCCTGTTTTACGTATCAGCCACTTATCAGGCTCCTTCCGGAATCCCAAGGAGGGACGCCGTTTTTCTGGACAGGTTCAAGTTCCACTACAATCTCTACTCTAAGCCATTTGACCCCGACACCCACACCTGGGGAGCCAGCAGGCTTTTGTACGATGCAGTGGCCTCTGACAGTAGCGTAACATGGCCAAAGGCATCACCCGATGGACGTTGGCTGTTATGCTGCATAAGTTCTCATGGAGTATTCCCTTTAGACCAGATAGAATCCGAACTCATTATTTTTGACCTGAAAGACTTCTCTTACCGGTATGCCGATGAATTGAACAGTCCTTTCGCCGAAAGTTTCCACTGCTGGTCATCAAACGGGAAATGGCTGATGTTCAGTACCCGCCGGGAGGACGGTGTCCATACCCGCCTCTATTTCAGTCATATTGATGAAAACGGCCATTTCTCCAAACCGTTCGCCCTGCCGCAACGTGACCCGGAATTCAACCGGGAATTCCTTAATGCGTTCAATATCGGTGAATTCATGAAGGAACCCGTAAAAATAACACCCTGGCAATTCGCCTCATTCATCTCAAGTACAGAAGCAACTCCCTCCAGGTATGAATCCAAAAAAGAGAAATGACATAACAGCCATACTTACCGGGATACGCTGGATACTGCCTCTGGCATTGTGGGTGTCATTATGCATTTTTTCCCGCGATTTCCTTACCAAAGTTGAAGAGAGGTCTTTCTATCAGTATGACCTGTTCTGGCTGACCGGTTTCCTGAAGACACCTTCCGGACTTCTGTCATATTGCGGAGCATTCTTTACACAGTTTCTGCATATACACTGGCTAGGGGCCCTGATATGGGTATTACTGCTCACCGCTTCGGCCGATCTGACACGTACGGTATTCCGGATTCCTGACGACATCTCTTTTATCACCTATATTCCCGCCGCCATATTTGCAGCCTACAATATGACAATGGGCTATATGGTTTATATACTCAACCTGCCTGGCTATTTCTTTATTCCGGTACTGGGATATCTGTGGGCACTTCTCACAGTTTCAGTCCTAAGAAAAGCCTCCAAGCCGCTTTCAACCATATTGCTATATCTCTTTATGGGGCTGGCAGGTTATTATATCGCCGGAGTCTTTGCCATAGCGGGCATCATCACGGCCGTAGCCGACTGTATTGTTTCCGACCGCGACAGGAGAGCCGGAATACTGTCTGCAGCATGTGCCCTGGCAGTCATTATCCTGGCCCCCGTAGTATTCTTGGGCACTTCTACATACAACCTGTCCGCAGGCTGGACCTTAGGTCTTCCGGAGAAAATCTTTGACATATCCAGGTCCAGAATGCAGACACCTCTCATCATTGCTCTGGCCTGGCTTTTAATCATGCCGTTCATCCACCGTCTGAAGGATTTGCTTTCAGCCCGACACGTTGTCATCATAACACAAGTTCTTGCCTTGTCATTAACGGTTGCATTGCCATCGGCCTTCTGGTATAGAGACGACAATTTCAGGACCGAGTTGAGAATGATTCGTGCAACCGACAATTTTGAATGGGAGAATGTTATAGGCATTTTTGAACGGGATCAGGACAAGCATGAAACAGATCCGTCATGGCAGCCCACCCGCATCATGGTATTGCTCAAGGACATGGCTCTCCTTAAAACCGGAAAGGACAATGACCGCACGTTTGATTTTGACGACGGGAGCAAAGAGCAGAAGCGGAAATTCAATCTGCCCATGTCGTTGCAGATAGGCAAAACATATTTCTTCAATTACGGGCTTCCGGGTATATGCAACAGATGGTGCATTGAAGAATCCATATTGTCCGGATACAACAACATGACATACAAATACATGGCCATGAACGCCATACTTCAGGACAAGACAGAGTTGGCACTCAAATACCTCGGGGCTCTGGAGCACACCCTTTTCTATCGGAAATGGGCCAGGCAACAACGTAGACTCTGCACGGACACCTCCCTGATTGCAGGTTCAGCCCCATATGACAAGATACTTCCGCTGATGTGTTATGAAGACATCGTCCGTTCCGATTTTGACGGATGCGAATATTTCATGATGGAACACTTCAATGGTTCGAGCCCTCAGAATACCACACCGCTTTATGACCGTGCAGCCCTGATGTTTGCAATGAAGAGCAAACAGCCTACACTGTTTTGGGCCAGGTTCTACCTTTATCTGGATTCAAACAATCCCGACAGGATTGGCAGAAGTTATCAGGAAGCCGCATATCTGTTCAGTATTATCGGACGTAATCAAACACTTCTGCGCACTCTCCCTATCGACGATCAGGTAAAGGAGCTCTACAACTCATTCTCGCAGATAGCATCAAAGGTTGGAAAAATAAGCGACCTGGAAGCACGGTCCGCATTTCCGCCTTATCTCAGGCATACGTATTTCTATTACTATCTCTACGTGAACAAACTCCAGTTATTCTAAAACAGAAATGAAAAGATTCCCTCTATATATTATCCTGATTCTGCTGGCGGCCTGCACCGGTAAGCCAACAGAGTTCTCACCGGGTACTCAAGTCAATATATATCCTGATTATTCAGAGATTACAGTACCTTCAAACATTGCCCCCCTTAATTTTATCATCAACGATACTGCCGATAAATACCTCACTATACTGGAGGCTGGTGGAACCTCAGTCATGAAAGGTGGTAAAAAAGTGGTCATTCCCATCAGGAAATGGAGGAGACTAACCCAACAAGGCGACATCACGGTGACCGTATTTGAGCGTAAAGGAAAAGAATGGACAAGGATGAAACCGTTCGGCATATATGTTTCCGATGAGATCGACCCTTATATCACATACAGGATCATCCCCCCAACATTTGAGTCTTACCAGAAAATCTCCATTGCACAGCGGGACATAACCTGTTTCAGTGAAAAGACAGTTTATTCTAACCTGATGGCTGCATCCGGAACAGATATGCATTGTATAAACTGTCACAGTTTCAAGAACTGGCATACTGACAATATGCAGTTTCACGTAAGACAGATGATGGGTGGAACCATAATGTACACCAATGGACATCTCTCCAAGCTCAACCTCAAGACAGACAACACAATCTCATCCGGAGTATATCCATCATGGCACCCCACCCATGATTATATAGCCTACTCGACAAACAGGACTTTCCAGAATCTCCACACCATCAACACCAACAGGGTTGAAGTGTTTGATGACGAAAGTGACCTTATCCTATATAACATTGCAAACAATTCGGTAAGTATTATTGAGAATGACTCTACCGAACTGGAATGCTTCCCCTATTGGTCTCCGGACGGTAAAACCCTCTACTATGTGTCGGCTCACATCGGCAATCCGACACAATTCAAGGCCAAAGGAGGGGCGGCGGCCGATCTGAATATCCGTTATAATCTCTATTCCAAGTCCTTTGACCCGGACTCAAGAACCTGGGGACCCAGGAAACTTGTCATACGGGCTGACAGCATGCAGAAAAGCATTACCCTACCCAGAGTTTCACCCGACGGACGCCGGTTAATGTTCACCATGGGTAATCAGGGCGTTTTCCATATCTGGCACAAAGACTCCCAACTATACATGATGGATCTCAAGGACAACAGCTACCGTTGTCTGGATGAAATAAATAGTCCGGATGTAGAGAGTTATCATTCATGGTCAAGCAGCGGCAGATGGGTGGTTTTCAGTTCAAGGCGTGAAGACAGTTTCCATACACGGCTATACCTGACATATATGTATGATGACGGATCATTCAGCAAACCTTTCATATTACCGCAGAAAGATCCTGAATTTTCCAGGAAGTTCATGTATTCGTTCAACATACCGGAATTTACCGTGGATCCTGTCAGGGTCTCTTCCAAAGAATTTGCATCTTTCATAAAGAACACCGATGCAACACCTGTTTCAACTGAATCAAAAATTGGCGAATGAGAATTCTGTTAAAATCCGTATTTCTGGCAATCTGCCTGTTGTCGGCAACCCAAGTCATGGCGGTCGATAAGGACGGCAAGTTCATACTGGTCATTGACCCCGGACACGGAGGGAAGGACCCCGGAGCCGTGAACGGCAAAAGTCAGGAGAAGACCATAAACCTGAACATTGCCCTCAAGATGGGTAAACTCATTGAAGACAACTGCAGCAATGTCAAGGTAATCTATACCCGTAAGACCGATGTGTTTGTGGAGCTGTACAAACGCGCCGATATTGCCAACAAGGCCGGTGCCGACATGTTCATATCGGTACATACCAATTCGGCCAAGAGCAAGAGTGCCAACGGTGCCGAGACATACCTTCTGGGAGTTGAGGAGAACCGCGCCAGTGCCAATCTTAACGCGGCGCTTGAGGAGAACAAGGCAATTCTGCTGGAGAATGATTATGAAGCTCATTATGAAGGTTATGATCCCAACAGTCCCGAGAGCATGATAATTTTCCAGTTCATGCAGAACGAATACCAGAAAGAGAGTCTTAAGATGGCAACGATGACCCAGAACCGGATGACCGGGAATGCAAAGCGTCCTGACCGGGGTGTCCATCAGGCCGGATATCTGGTATTATGGAAGAGCACGATGCCAAGCATCCTGATTGAACTGGGGTTCATATCCAATGACAACGAATGCAAGTATCTCACATCACAGAAAGGAGTTGATGAGATGGGTAAAAGCCTCTATCTGGCATTCAAGGATTATCTGGATTATTACAACAGCCAACTGGAAAAGGCTGTTCCGGTTTCGCAGGCCATCGGCAACAAAGGCCAGGACGATGAACTGCCGGTATATAAGGTTCAGTTCATGAGCATCCGCAAACCGCTCGGTCAAAACGACAAGAGACTCAAGGATTATGAGAGCGTAAGTTACTACACTGAAGACGGGGTATGCAAATATACATGCGGCGATACGACTGACTATGAAGCTGCACTCAATGCGAAGAAAGAAGTCCAGAAAAAATATAAAGACGCATTCGTGATTGCCGTCTATAAAGGAAGAAAAATCAGCGTAAAACAAGCCCGCGAAATTGCGTCCAAAAAGTAATATTCTGTCTGTAATTATTCATTTACACAAAACCTCTTATTTAGATTTTGTCTAAATAGAACTTTTTCTTCAGTACCTGAAAAGTCAATATCGAAACTTGTTTCAGAGTGCTTGAAAAACGGGTTGAACACCACGCCAAATTAAGCGCCAGAAGAAGTTATCAACAGGCTATTTGATTGATTGTCAGGTGTATATAAAAAATCAAGACCTTATTTTCAACTTAAACGGTATGTTTTTACAAGTGCCTAATTCCCAATACCTTACAAAAGACGAAAAATGAGCCTTCCGGATTTGGTTTGGTTAATTGAAATAAGATTGTCAACTTTGCATTGGAGTCGAAGTAAAGATACCAATAGTCTTACCCGACCAACCCCAAATCATGACAGGTACAGAGTTAAAGAACCAATGGAGTTTATGTCTGGATTTTATCCATGACAACGTATCGGAGGCAGTGTTCGATACGTGGTTCTCTGTTGTTGAACCTGTATCTCTTGAGAACGGAGAACTGACCATCCAGGTTCCCAGTCCATTTGTATATGAATACCTTGAGCAGAACTGCCTGAACGTCATAAAGGCTGCACTGACCAAGATTTTCGGCAAAGGGACGGCGCTGGTTTACAGCATCCTTACTGATAAGGAGAACAACATCAACCAGAGCGTAAGTTCTGCAAACACCTTATCTAATAATATTAAGGGTACAGCCGATACAGGCAATAAAGCCCCTTCGGTAGCTGAAGCCCCCCTGGTACAGGACCTGAATCCCCAACTGGATCCCAACTACAGTTTTGAGAACTTCGTGGAGGGTGTGAGCAACAAGCTGGCCCGCACTGCAGGTGAGACAATAGCACTGAATCCGGCAAGCACGGCTTTCAACCCGCTTTTCATATATGGTTCATCGGGAGTCGGGAAAACCCACCTTGTTACCGCCATAGGCCGCAAGGTTAAGGAACTCCACCCCGAGAAGAGAGTGCTCTATGTTTCGGCACACCTGTTTATGGTTCAGTATACAGATGCCGCCAGGAACAATACCGTCAACGACTTCATCCATTTCTACCAGTCGATAGACGTATTGATTATTGATGATATGCAGGAACTGGCCGGATACACCAAAACCCAGAACACATTCTTCCATATTTTCAATTATCTGCACCTCAACCACAAGCAACTCATTATGACAAGCGACCGTCCCCCCAAGGATATGAAAGACCTTGAGGAACGTCTGATAACCAGATTCAAATGGGGACTTGTAGCAGAATTGGAAAGGCCCGACCTGAATCTCAGGAAAGATATCCTCAGGGTAAAGACAAGACGTGACGGAATTGTTTTCCCGGAGCCTGTAATAGATTATATAGCAGACAAGATAAGGGATAATGTACGTGATCTGGAAGGTGTGATTGTGTCACTGATGGCATACTCCACCATTTACGGAAAGGAAGTTGACCTTAATCTCACCCATGAGGTAATAGACAAAAGCCAGCATCACGAACAGAAGCCCATAACAATTGAATCTATCATCGCCAAGGTTTGCGACTATTATAATATTGAAGAGGCATCTGTTCAGTCCAAATCCAGGAAACACGAGATAGTACAGGCAAGACAGATCTGCATGTTCCTTGCCAAGAAATATCTGGATTATTCAACCTCCAAGATCGGAGCATTCATCGGTAAGCGCGATCACGCGACAGTCCTTCACGCCTGCAATATGGTACGTGACCAGATTCAGGTAGACAAGAACTTCAAAGCCGATATGGAGAATATTGAAAGCGGTCTGCGTTGCTAGAATATAACGATTACATTGTTTATAAAAGCGGTGACTTAATCATCGCTTTTTTGTTTTCAAGCTGATTAACCATACAATATCACAGTAAGTCTAAAATCATTGCATGTTTTCCGTTTTGGAAAACTTTCCGGATTCTAAAAATTCCTATTCCACTAATTATCAGGATGCTATCTAAACAAAACGGAAAACTTCAATATTTGGTGAATAATATTTTTGCAAACATTAGTTTATATCAGGTGCATTTTATAAATTTGTGATGCAGTTACCTGACCTCCGGTCCGGTATCATTTTTGCGCATCTGTCAAACAAGTAACATAAAATGGACAACAAGAAACTAACCTACACTTTCGACGAGGCATTCAAGGCTTCAGTGGACTATTTCGGAGGTGACGAACTTGCAGCCAAGGTCTGGGTGAACAAGTACGCGGTAAAGGACTCCTTCGGAAAAATTTATGAGAAGACCCCCGATGACATGCATTGGCGTATCGCTAATGAGATTGCCAGGATTGAGAAAAAGTACAAGAACCCCATGACGGCTGCACAGCTGCATGACCTTCTCAAAGGATTCAAGTACATAGTTCCTCAGGGCAGTCCCATGACCGGTATCGGAAACAACTATCAGATTGCATCACTCTCCAACTGCTTCGTTATAGGAACAGAAGGTGCAGCCGACTCATACGGTGCCATCATGAAGATTGATGAGGAGCAGGTCCAGCTCATGAAACGCCGCGGCGGTGTAGGTCATGACCTTTCGGACATACGTCCCAAGGGCTCTCCTGTCAAGAACTCCGCACTCACCTCAACCGGTCTGGTTCCTTTCATGGAGCGTTTCTCCAATTCCACACGCGAGGTTGCACAGGACGGCCGTCGCGGTGCCCTGATGCTGAGCGTATCCATCAAGCATCCGGATTCAGAATCATTCATCGATGCCAAGATGGAGAGCGGCAAGGTTACCGGCGCCAACGTATCTGTCAAGATTGACGATGAGTTTATGAAAGCAGCTATTGAGGGCCGTAAATACACGCAGTGCTATCCCATTGATTCAAAGAAACCTACATACACCAAAGAGATCGATGCCAGTGAACTCTGGAAAAAGATTGTCCATAACGCATGGAAATCGGCCGAGCCAGGCGTTCTGTTCTGGGATACGATACTGCGTGAGTCAGTTCCCGATTGCTATGCAGACCTTGGGTTCCGCACCGTAAGCACCAACCCGTGCGGTGAGATTCCGCTTTGCCCGTATGACAGTTGCCGTCTGCTTGCCATCAACCTCTACTCATACGTAAAGAATCCGTTCACCCCCAAGGCCAAGTTTGATTTTGACCTTTTTAAAAAGCATGTCGCCATTGCTCAGCGCATAATGGACGATATCATTGACCTGGAGATTGAAAAGATCGATATGATCCAGGCCAAGATAGCTAGTGACCCGGAGGACGATGAGACCAAGTATACAGAGAAACGCCTGTGGGAGAAGATCATGCGCAAGAGCACCATGGGCCGCCGTACCGGCGTCGGTATTACCGCCGAGGGTGATATGCTTGCAGCCCTGGGGCTCCGTTACGGAACCGAGGAGGCTACAGAGTTTGCCGAGAAGGTACAGCGTACCCTTGCACTTGCCGCTTACCGCTCATCGGTTGAGATGGCTAAGGAGCGTGGAGCATTTGAGATATTTGACTGGAAACGCGAGCAGAAGAACCCCTTCATACTGCGAATCAAGGAAGCAGATCCTGAACTGTATGCCGATATGAAAAAATACGGTCGCCGCAACATAGCATGTCTCACCATTGCCCCAACCGGAACCGTAAGTCTTATGACTCAGACCACATCTGGTCTGGAGCCTGTATTCATGCCTGTCTACAAACGCCGCCGCAAGGTCAACCGCGATGACGAGAACGCCAACATCACATTTGTCGATGAGAACGGTGACGCCTTTGAGGAGTTCATAGTATTCCACCACAAGTTTGTGGAGTGGATGAAAGTAAACGGCATTGATCCCGCCCAGAAATTCACTTCAGAGCAGGTAGATGAACTCGTGGCACGTTCACCTTACTACAAGGCAACCGCCCAGGATGTTGACTGGGTAAATAAGGTCAAGATGCAGGGCGCCATGCAGAAATGGGTTGACCACTCCATCAGCGTTACCATCAATCTGCCAAACGATGTGTCCGAAGATCTTGTCAACCAGCTCTATGTAGAGGCATGGAAGAGCGGCTGCAAAGGCTGCACAGTCTACCGTGACGGCTCACGTGACGGTGTGCTCATTGACGCCAAGAGTGATAAGAAAGCCGAAAAGAAAGATGGCAAAGAGCCCACACTCGCACCGTGTGACTGTGAGCCCCGCCAGGTTGTCGAGACCCGCCCGCGCATACTTGAGGCAGATGTGGTACGTTTCCAGAACAACAAGGAGAAATGGGTGGCATTCGTAGGCATCCTGGACGGACGTCCTTATGAGATATTCACCGGTCTGCAGGATGACGAGGAGGGTATCGTTTTGCCCAAGACCGTTGAGAAGGGCTGGATAATCAAGAACATCGATGAGAACGGCAACAAGCGCTATGACTTCCAGTTCACAAACAAACGCGGATATAAGGTTACCATTGAGGGCCTGTCCGAAAAGTTTGACAAGGAGTACTGGAACTACGCCAAACTGATTTCGGGCGTTCTGCGTTACCAGATGCCTATAGACCTCTGCATCAAGCTCATCGGTTCACTTGACCTTGGATCGGAGAATATCAACAACTGGAAGAACGGTGTGGAGCGTGCCCTGAAGAAATACGTCCAGGACGGCACCGCTGTAAAGGGTGAGAAATGCTCCGTATGCGGAAGCGAGTCACTGGTATACCAGGAGGGCTGCCTCATCTGCAAGAACTGCGGTTCATCACGTTGCGGATAAAATGAAAATTAAAGAACAGACAATAACACTTGACAGCCTGCGGTTCTACGCCTACCATGGTGCAGAGCCGCAGGAGGCCATTGTGGGTGCCTGGTACACGGTTGAAATCAGCATCATGGCCGATGCCACCGATGCCATACTCAACGACAATCTGAACGGGACAATCAACTACGCGAAAGTAACCGAGATAATAAAACAGCAGATGCAGATCCGCTCCGCCCTTCTGGAACACGTAGCCGGCCGCATAGCCAATGCTCTGCTGAACGGTTTTCCCGCAATAAATTCGCTGACAGTAAAAGTCTGCAAGCAAAACCCACCCGTCTGCGCCCCCTGCGCCGCATCCGGCTTTACCCTCACTGTTGAAAGGTAACAGCAGTCCCCAATTTGCAGTCAGGAGGAACGAAGGTTCTTTCGGTGAAAGAATTTGGGGTATAGGTATCAGAAACCATGGCCGCCCGTGGGCTTGTGAACGGGAGGGGCCCGCAGCACAATAAGATGCCCTGGAATGTAGGAGCTTGCTCATACATTTCAGGGTAGCTTGTTGGGATGTGGGAGGGATAGCGCGAAGCGCGTAGTTTCAGATACCTATACCCCAAATTCTCACCGAAGAACCGCAGTGACGTGCACCAACGAGCCCTCACTAAATATCGGGATAATATTTCCGGCAATCTCTTTTCCGTCAACAATCAGGGATTTGATTCCGCGCATTGAGCCGTTGGGGTTCTTTATTTCAATCTGGTAGGTGGCTCCGCGGAATTTGCGGATTATCTTGTACTCCTTCATATCGGGACTGATGCAGGGATCAATCTCAAGACCGTTGTAGGTGGGCTTGATACCCAGGATGAACTGGGTGATTGTGTACCAGTTCCAGGCTGCGGTGCCGGTA
>Ga0247610_10003205_pt1 | contig 18152 bp, 2 predicted proteins | sample 174DNAGHGhighgp2_FD_193483 | JGI IMG/M metagenome (GOLD analysis project Ga0247610, IMG submission 193483) | Sheep rumen microbial communities from Palmerston North, Manawatu-Wanganui, New Zealand - 1742 DNA GHGhigh gp2 | ecosystem: Host-associated > Mammals > Digestive system > Stomach > Rumen ... | reverse complement strand
TCCCCAATCCCCAATCCCCACTATCTTTAAATTTTTCTGTAATTTTATAAAATTAAAATATAATAAGTATTTAGAATAATTTAAAATATAGATTTAAAAAATACTTAAAACTACTTTATAAATGGAAAAAATTTTGGATATATTTAATTTAATCTTAATATGAGTGAAAAAAAGCCAGATGAAAATATAAAAAGTCTACTTATGTATACTTTTAATCCAGAAAGCAATAATAATAATGAAATTAAGAATATTATTAATGAAGTTATAAAAAAAGTGGAAAATCCAGATAATAAACTTATTGACCAAATGAAAGAAGATAAAGAGTTTTTTTCAAAAAAGAAATTTATTCAAAGTAAAAAAGCTATGGAAAGATTATCACAATTAATTAATGCAATTAAATATAAAATACCTATAATGGAAGAGGGGCCTACAGGTACTTCAAAAACCTTTACTACTTTAATTGCCATTGATTATCTTAATTATAGGAAACAAAAAGAAAATCCAAACGATACAAATAGAATTAAAGAATTGCTAAGGTATAATTTGTCTTCTCAAACAAAATCAGATGATTTATTAAGTCAAGTTGTTGGAGATCAAAATTCTCCTGCAGGACTAAAAAATATTGATGGAGTTTTTCTTAAAGCTTTTAGAGATGGATATCCATTATTATTAGATGAGTTTAATTTAGCTAGTGAGTCAGTTCTCCAATTTCTATTAGAATCAATAACTTCAGGAATTTTATCAATTATTATCAATGGAAAAGGATTGCAAAAAATTAATATGCATGAGGATTTTTGCTTAATAACAACGCAAAATCCCCCAACAGGAATGTTCGCTGGAAAAAGAAATGCATTTAGTAAAGAATTTTTATCAAAATTTTCAAAAGTTAAATTTGAAATAGATCTTGAAGAATTAAAAGAGATAACAAGAGGTTCAGCAAAAGAATTTAATTATAATAATGAAAAAGTAATTGATGAAATGGTCAAATTTCATGAAAAATGGGTTAAAAATTATGTTTCCGATGATGATGTACAATGTTTTACTATAAGAGATATTTTAGCTACAATTAAATTAATATCTGAAGGAAAAGGTAATTATGAAAGTATTAATGCTATTTATGGAGCAAGATATCCAAAAGAAATGAAGTTAAAGCTTCAAGAAGTTTTAAAAGAATTCCCAAATTTATCTCAATCACTAAATAGTAGTAAGCCTCATTTGGATGAAAACTTTCCGTATTGTTATATTAATGAATCCCTTGTTAATACTGTTAATCAATGTATGTTTAGTCTTGAGAATGGAAGAAATATTATAATTTCTGGAAATAGAGGAAATGGAAAAAGTTTTTTAGCCAAAAATCTTTCAAAGTTTTATAATACAAAATCTTTTGGACAAAATTTATATAATCAAGATAATTATTGTATATGCACAAATAAAATAGAATGTTCTGACTTAATTGGAAATCAAAAGCCTTCTGATAAAATACAAGAGGGTCAAGAAATGCTTGTTTGGAAAGATGGTTTTTTAACTGAAGCAATAAGGAATGGCTCTAGTATAGTTTTAGATAATATAAATGAAGCGTCTTCTACAGTTACAGAGCGTTTAAATGGACTTTTAGATAAGACTTATGAAATAAAGGAATTATATTTTGAACTTCCTGAAAATCCAAATGAAGGAAGAATAAAAATAAATGAAAATTTTAGAATAATTTGTGTATGTGAATATGAAAAATTAAAAAAAATGTCACCTGCTTTTATTAATCGTTTTGATGTTATTTTTTTGGAAGAGCAAATTGAGAAGAATATTTCAGATGAAAAATTAAAGCAGTTAATTTCAGTTATTTTAATTAGTGAAAAAAGTAAAAATAATAAAAAAGTTGAAAAAGAGGAAGAAGAAGATGAAGATATTGATAATAATGAAGAATTTGGAGAGAAATTAAGTTTTTCAGATGAAGATTCTAATTCATGCAATAATTCAGAGAGAAATTCTAATGAAAATGAAAAAACTGATTCTAAAAAAGATGAAAGCAATCAAGATGATTCTCAGTCTAAGAAGAATTTTAATAAAGCCTTATCAAGTATAAGTAATGATACAGAAAGTAGAAATAATATTGGAAAAAGTAGCATTCAATTAATAGATATAGATTATGATCAAAAGGAACAAAAGCAAATTAATGAAATCTTCAATAAAATAGAGAGAGAGTTTATTCAAAATCAAGATAATCAAAAATATTTTGAAGAAATTATTAAAAATATAAAAAAAATTGAAGATTTTACTATATATAATGTCACAAAATTCATAATTTCATTGGATATATTAAATGAAGTTATTAATATAAAAAATGATGCTAAAATAGAATATAATATAATAATAAATTTTACTTATGATTTAATATTTAGTAAAATTAATCAAATTGAAAAAATAAATATAAATGAGCAAATAATGGATTTTTTTGATTCAAAATTAGATGAAGAAAATGGAAATGATGAAATAGATGATAAATATCATTTTAAAGACTCTGAATCTTTAAGAAAGTTTATGGTTTTTTTAATGGCTTCTTCCCTTATTAAATTACATTTATGTGTTATTGGTCCTCCTGGAGGAGGAAAAACTACTTCAGCAAGGGCTTTTTCTAGAATTAGAGGGAAATTACTAGAATTAGATGAAGAACCTTTTAGAATGTTTACTTTCAATGAAGATACAAAACCACATGATTTCTTCGGTTCTTCAACTTTATCCAAAGGCAATATAAAATTTACTCTTGGACCCTTAGGAAGGGCTATAGAAAATGGTTCTGTTTTTATTGCAGATGAATTTAATTTAACAAGCATACAAACAATGAAAAGTATTTATCCAGTATTAGAGCCCAATTATAATATGAGAATTAGAATTCCTGGAATAGAAAATCCAATAATTATGAATGATAATTTTTTTTTTATAATTTGCCAAAATGATTCTAATACATTGGGAAGAAATTTAATACCTATTGATCTAGATTATAAATTAAGAACTATATATTATCCTCCAGCAGAATTAGAAGATATAAAAGAGATATGTAAAAATATTAATAATGATATAAGTGAAGCTCAAAATTTAGAAGATAAATTATCAGATGATGATGCTAAGAAATGTGGTGAGTATATGATGGAATTAAATAAATTAAATCAAAGAATATTATCTCCTTGGTCTCTTAGAGATATTCATAAATTATTTTCTAGAAATACTAATATCAGAAAAAAAAACCATAAATTTATAAATATTGGCTTAGTTGAAAATATTTTATTTTATACAATGTCATCAGTGACCAAAGATAATGAAGAAAGAATAATTAATGATATTATTGATTTAATATATAAAATATTTAATAATTCTGATAATAATGAATTAAAGAAGGAAGAATTAAAAAAATTATTTGAAGCTAATACTATTTTAAAAAATGATTACCATAAAATGGAAAAGGAGGAAATTATAGAATTTTATTTAGAAAAAGGATATTGCAAAATATATTACCAACAATATAAGATAAAATTAACTGATAATGAAGATAATGAAGAAAAACAAAAAATTATTAGAGAAAAAATTAAAAAACTAGAAGAAAAAAATAAGCTACCAAAATTCTTAAATTCTTTATTTAAAATTCTTTTGTCAACTGAAAATGAGCCTTTATTACTATCAGGAAATACTAGTTATAAAAAAGAATTAGCTAAAGAGTTTCTTAAAGATGCTTCTGTTATTTCTTTAAACCAAGAAATTACAATAAATCAATTACTAGGCTCTTCTTCTTTCTTGAATAAAGAAGATGGGAAATATTTTTATTTTAAAGAACTTTGCAATTTATTAAAGATAAGCAATTTATCTAATTTATTAAAATATTTAAATATTTGGATAGAAAAGGAAAAAAAATCAAATGGTGAAATCCCTGAAAAAATATCCCTTAAAATTGAAATAGATAAAATAAAGGAAAAAGTCGTTGGAGAAAAATTTCCATTTAAAATTCCAGTTGAAAATTTATATAACAAACTATTCAATGAAAAGGATATAGAAAATGAACTCAAAGAAAATGATAATAATTTATTAAATGATATGGTCATTGAATTTAGGCCAGGATTAATATTATCAGCAATTTTTGGAGAAAGATCATTAATTTTAGGAGATTTGCCAAATGCCAAAACTGTTGTATTAGAACGTTTTAATGAATTAATATCAGGTAAACATAATTTAACATTAAATGAAGATATTCACCAAACTTTTACAAATGAAAAAAATAAAGAATTTAGTGGCTTTAATAATTTTAGAATTTTGGCAACATGCAGAAAAGGATATGAAAATCGTCTTTCTGAAGCTCTTTTATCAAGATTTACAATAATTAGTATAGATAAATATAGTAAAGAAGAACAAAAGGAAATATTATTTATAAAGTCAAAAGGTAAGAAAAAACTAAAAGAAAATGATATTGAAAAATTAATTAATTATTCAAAAGAATTTGAAGATATTTTTAATATCGAGTTTCCTCTAACAAAAATGGTTAAATGCTTAGATTTATATGAAAAATTTTATAAAGAGAATACTGAAGTAGAATTATTTTTCCCATTTTATATATTAGCAAATGGTTTACTTGAAAAAAGAAATGAGGATAATATTTATAAATTAAAATCTATCGATAAAAATGTAAAAGTGCCTGAGATATCTCCATTAAAAATAAATTCAAATAATGAAAATATATTAGAGTCAAAATATACAAATTTAGGAATTTATTCATCTCATATAAAGCTTCCAGACAATTATGATGAAATCTTTTTTTCACAAAAAATGAATGAATTAATTAATGTATTACATACAGGTCTTTGCACAAAAACTCCAGTTATTTTAGAAGGATATCCTGAGCAAGGTAAAACAACTGCAATTAAATATTTAGCAGATTATTTAAATTTTGAAATCATAAATATTAATATTTCAAAAGAAACAAAAGTTGAAGATTTATTATGCCAAATATCAATAGAAAAAGATAAAGACAATAATATTAAAATAAAAAATAATGAAACCAAATTATTAAAATCATTAAAATCACATGAAAAAAACAAGAAAAGTATAGTAGTTTTTCAAAATATTGACAAAGCAAGTCCTGCAGTTTTAGAGACCTTGACTTCTATTTGTGGTCCAATTAATACTAATATCTTATTGCCTAATGGAGATACTTTTCAAAAAGGAGAAATACATATTTTTTTAATTTTTAATAAACAAAATGGAGAAACTAGAGAAAAACTTCCTTCAACTTTAATTCATAATTCATTATATTATAAAGTTGAAAATCCTGATGACAATGATATTAATGGTATAATTCAAAGATTATTTAGTCATAATAAAATAAAAGATTCTGAAATTAAAAATTTCCAAAGAATATATTTTGAATCGAAAAAATTTATATCTCAACAAACGAATGAAAATCCTTTGACTATAAGTGATATAAAAAAATATATGCTATTTAGAATAAATTGTCCTTCTGTAGAATCTTTTATAATTACTCAATTTATATTTAATTATAGATTTTCAAACTTAAAATTAATTGAAGAAAGTCAAAAAAATTTAGGATTAATTAATTTATTATTTGATCCAAGTTTAAATTATCTGAATGATTCGAATAATTTGGTAATAAAATTAATTCAAGGAAAAAAAGATAGTGAAATAAATGTTAAAACATACAATAATGAAACAATAAAAAAAGAAGTTGATAAAATAATAAATGAATTTAATAATATTACAATTAATGGGAAATATTCATTAATTTTTTTAATATGCTCTATTATGTCTAAAAGAGCTTGTATTATTCAAGGTGATAATTGCTCAGGTAAAACGTTTTTAATAAGATTTTTAGCTAAAATGTTTGGTAGAAATTTAATTGAATTTCAAATGAATTCGAGTATGGGAATGTCAATATTTACAAGGGATTCACTAATAAATGAAAGTTTAAATATCCAAGACAAAAAACATTTAGAAGAATTAATAAATGAAATAAAGCATTTATTAGAATTTAGTCAAAATGATGAAATTAAAGATTTCAGAAACTTAACTGTACCACAATATAAAAAAATTGTAAAAAAAATTAATTCTAAAATAAAATTTCTAAAAGATTTAAAAAAAAATAGTGAATCAATCAGTAATTTAATTAAAATAAAAAAAAAAATATTATTGATCATTTCTCCAGTAAATCAGATAAAATATAAAGATTCAGATTTTTTAAGAGCATTAAGGGAAGGAGAATGGGTACTAATAGACGGAATTGAATCAGCACCTAACCAAATAATAGAAAAAATTATTTCTTTGTGTGGTGATAATCCAGAATTAAATATATTTGAATCAGGTAAAGGCATTTATTTCAGTAATCAAAACAAAGGAGATAACATTGAAAAAATACATGAAAATTTTCATTTATTTATTACTTATAATTCTTCAAAGAATAATTCAAAAAAAATAGAGCAAACTTTATTTAATAAGTGTATGACATTTACTTCCCCTCAAATTGATTCAAAAGTTGAAGATGCAGCATTGGCTTTATTTTCCAAAATTAATAATTATAAAAATCAAAATATTTTAGCTAATTTATCAACTAGAATATCTAATTTTCATTGCTATTGTGTGAAAGAAAGCCAAAAAAATCCATATAATTTTGCAGGAAGAATTCCAATAACTCCCAGTTATTTATTATTCACAGCAAATATCTTTAATAATTCATTTAATGAACCATATGAAAATAAAGTTTATAATTCATTGTTAAATTATTGGAAATCTATTTCTAATGAATCAATTAAAGAAAACTTTAAAAAGAATAGTTTAATTGCATTCAAAGAAGAGCCCTTTGAATTAAAATTCAAGCAGAATATAAATAAAAAATTAAATAATATTTTATTATTAATTAAAAATTGCCAGGAAATAATTATTAATAATAAAAGTTCTGATTTTTTTTTAATAGATTTTATAAAGGAATGTTTAAATTTAGAATTAGAAGAATCAGAATTACAAAAAATTTGTAATTATATTAATGAAACATTGGAAGTTTTAAATAAAACATTGAAATCTTTAAATGAAAATTTAAAAAAAAAAAATAATTCAAGTCATATATTTGGATATATAATGCAAATGAAAATAATTTATAAAATTTTCAAAGATATTCAATCAAAATTTTCGGAGATTGAATCAAAATATTATAGCATCAAATTAAATTCTGAAATAATTGAGAATATAGAAGCAATAAAAGAATCAATAATGAAGCTAAAGTTATTAGGTCAGTTAATAATTGATAAGAATACTTTTAATCAAAAAATTAAATTATTTGCTTTTGATTTTGATTTAAATAAATTATTAAAATTAGTTAATGATTTCATACAATCTAATGATACCTATTCATTTAAGTATTTAATAGATTATCTTCATGATAAGAAAAATCTATTAAATGTTATAGATAGTATTTTCCCTTATAATAGTAATAAATTAAATGATTTTTCAAAAAAAATAATAAATATAATTTATTTATTAAACAAAAAAAAAATCAACTTTACATTTAGAATAGAAGGCTCAAATCCCTATAAATTTATTTATGATAGAGAACAAAATGATAGACTTAATCCTTATCTTATTATTAAAAATACTGAATTTTATTTTGCAGAAGGTTCAAAAATATTTTGCCCAAAAATTGAATTTCAATTAAAAATAGATGAAAAGAAAATAAAACCTTGCTTAGAAACTTCAATGATATTTTTGCAAATAATTGAATATTTTGCCAATATTAAGAATATTACAAAAAAAGAAATACATAAAAATTATAAATTAATTGAAGAGAATAAAAATAATATAAAAATTCCAAATGATTATTTTTTATTGGAAAATTTATTTAATGATAATGAAAAAACTTCAAAAATTTCAAAAATTTGGGCAATAATATTTAATTGCAATGAAAATAAAGAATTTATGGATTATTTGTCCAACTATTTACATCCGATTGAATCAGATTTAATTAAACAATTTAGATTATTTTTTAATGAAATTAAAAATCATAATATTAGTAATATAGTGAATATTACAAAACAATTAATTTCATTTTGCGATGAAAATAGTATATTATGGATGGATTCTATAGGAAAATTTACAAAAAATAAAAGTGAAATTGATAACTATATCTTAAGAGTTACTTTAGAAATAGATAATTTAGAAAAATTAAGCATTTCATTAAACATTAATTTATATCAATATATAGAAAGATTAAAAGAAATAAAAGCAGAATTAAATAAAAATAATGTTGATAATGAAATGAAAGAAAAATTAAAAATAAAAATAGATAAATTAAAAAATGATTTGAATACCTATTTAAATAATAGAAAATTTCAAAAATGTCATAGAGTTATACAAAAGTTGAAAACAAAAATTATTAATTCTTATGATGAAAATGAAGAATATATATCAAATTTAGAAGTTGAAGTAAAAGATTTAATTACATATATTAATACAAATTATGCTAATTCAAAGCAGGAAAATTATTTATGGCCAATACCTAAAAATGAAAAATATTCGAATCATCCTGAAGTAATACTTTTTAAAAATTTAATATGGTATTCAAAAATTCAGGAAGCTTTATTAGAAATCAAAAGAGAAAATAAAATTGGAGTCAAAAAAGGTATTATTTCAAAAATAGAAAAAATCAGTGAAATTAAGCCTATTATAGATTACATGGAATTTAAATTAGAAAATTCAGGAAATCTTGGGCTAGATGATTTTAACTTTATAGAAAGCCATTTAAGAAATGTGTTTTTATTAAATTTAATAGAAGAAAATGAAGAAAGAATATCTGAGGATTATCTAAATTTTGAAAAGCATATAAATAATTTAAAATCCAGAATTAATACAAATGAAAACTTATATAATTATATTTATTCAATAGCCAATGAATATTCTACATTAAGCTCAAATTTTAAAATATATTTACCTGAATTTAGAACTTTAGATCTAATTTACCTTTTTATGAGTAAAACTAGTAGGGGAATTAAAAATGATTTATTATTAAAAGAATATTCAGAAATTTCAATTGAAAAATTAGAAAAATTAATAGATGAAAAAGAAAATGATTATATTAAATTAATGACCAAAATTATAATATTACTAATTCAAGAAAAACTACTTAAAAATGATATAGAACTAAATTTAGATTATGATAAAGTTTATAATGAATATATAGAAAAAAATTTGGACAATAAATTCTATAAGCAATTAGAATTTAGTATGTATATTGCGAAATTATTAAATGATAAAAAAAATAATTCAAAAATAAAGTTAGAATATGATGATTTTATTGAATTTTCTGAAGAAAATCTAAATAAAGGTATTAATTATTTCATTAAAAGTGAAAATATTGCGAAAAAGTATCCTTCATTATTATTTTACTTTTGTAAAAATCATTATTTTTCAAGTCTCCTATTATCAAAAGTTAAAAATAATAAATATTTTCTTAATTTTGAAAACGAAAGTTTTCAAAATGAAATTCCATTTTGGATATTATGCTTAAGGGTTTTATCTTCTCTTCATTGCATTGAATATGGAAATGATATTTTTAAAAAAGAAGAACTTAATTATGAAATAAAAAAGAAACTTTCACAAAATATAAAAAATAAAAAAATTAATAATTCAAATTGGTTAAATTTAGTATTGGAAAATATTCCAAGGGAAATATTACAAATAAATTATAGAATGTATTATGAATTTTTTAATAATTTAAGTTCAAATATAATTTTAGATGATGATTATATAAAAAATCTTATAGAAGAAATAATAAGAAAGCGACATTTAGAAATAATAGATATAGTAATTAAATCAGATGAAACAAATCTTCCAACAAACTTAGATTTTTCTATAGAAAATAATTTAAAAAAAATCATTTTAGATCCAACAAATTTTATTCTAGGACAAATTGAGAATGTCAAAAATAAAAAATTAAAAGAATTATCTAAAATTGATGAAGTCAATCATTTAAGAAAATCTTTAGAAGAATATATTAATAACTGTGACTTTAGAATACATAAATTAAAAGCTGCGATACTTAAAGAGAATAGTAATGCCGAATTTGAATATGCAAATAAAATCGAAAGAGAAAAAGAGCTATTGGTAGAAAAAGAATTAAATGACAAAAAAAATATTCGTAAATTATATATAAAGAAATATGAAAATTTGAAATGCTTTATTGAGGAGGAAGAAAAGAAAATAAAAGAAAAAAATAACAATAGCGATAACCTAGATTTTATAATAAAATTGAATAAAAATGATATAGAAGAATTAAAAGAGAAAAGAAAAATTATCATGGAAAATAAAGATTTTTTCAAATTGAATCAAGAAAAATTCATATCCATTGCAAGATTCAAATATAAATATAATAAATCATATGAGAAAGGGAAATTATCATTTATCTTTGAAACATTTACTGAAGAAAATTTAGAATTAAGTGGTACTTTGTTTTTCAATTCATTAAAAAAGGAAAATATTAAAAAAATTATTTTTCATGGAGATAATGGCCAAGAGCAATGTTTAGATATTGATAAAGATTTTGAGAATATTAATGACAAAGAAATCATTAAAACAATAAAATTTTATGAATTATTGCCATTAGAAGATGATGAACAATTAAGAAAAACGATTCAAACAAAAACTGATGGCTTAAATACAAATTTACCAAAAGTTTATTTTAATAATTTAACTCAAGAAAATTTTATTGATAAAATTTTTGAACTTAGCAAAATTTTAAATCAATTTTTAGAAATATTAGGAAAAATAAAAAATGAATTTATACACGAAAAATATATTAATTGCTTAAATGAAATTAATTCTTTAATAAAAGAAATAAATAATAATAATGAAGCAACAATTGGAACAAATTCTTGTCAAATTGTTAATGAAGAATTAGAAGAACTAGATAAAAATATTGAATCTATTGATAAAAATATAAAGGAATTTGATGAAAATTACCAACTAAAATATATGCTTGAATTATTGTCTTTATATAAGATTTTAAATAATCAAAAAATTTTCAATAAATCTTTTAATTTAGAAATACCTAAGGAGCACAATGAAATAACAAATTTTGAATTTAATATTGAAGGATTAAAAGCTGTTGATTTAAGTATTCCTTTTATTTCTTATGATAATAAAAATAATAAAATAGAGTTTTGTTATCCAAATTTAGAGAAAACTATTGGGCCTATATGTCCTAATTTATCGGGTGATTACATAGAGATTAAAATTTTAAATTCTATAAAAAATAAAATATTATTAACTGATATTGAAGAAATTAAAACTAATTCAGAAGAAGATATAAGCAAAATTTTAGAAAATATAAAAGAATATGATGGAAAAATAAATGTTTTTGTAAATAATAAAATAGAAGAAGGAGAAGATTTACTTATTAAATTAAAAATTCCAGAATTATTAAAGGATGAAGAAGAAATACATTTTTATCAATTTAATTTAATCTTAAAAACAGATGAAATTTCAAATAGCCAAAATATTCTAAAGATTCATTGTAAATTTTATATAAAATTAATACCTTTAACACTTTTATTAATTTCAGAAAATTATAATTTAAAATTAATTGAAAATAAGAAATTTAAATTAAACACTAATTTTGTATATTCTAAGGAAAAATTGATATTTAGACTAAAAAATTATTTTGATTTTAATATAGATTTTCAAGCTAAAATAGAAAGTTTAGAAGAAAACGAAATGAAAGAACCATCATTTAATTGCAATTTAAATGAAGGTAAAATAGAATTAATAATCCCTGAAATTGAAGAAAAATTAAATAATAATAGTGATTTTGATAAACTTAGTGGAGTTATAACTATAGGCTTAACAGAACAATATAAAATTGAAATTGAAATAAACGCATTTATTATCCCATATGAAATAGATATGTATATTTATGATTATACTGAAAAAAATTTTATTAATTGTCCAATTTTTTATTTTACTTATGATGATGTTAAAGATGAAGATTTTGCGATTAATCTTTATTTAAAAATAGAAAGCTCGTTTTGGCTTAAACCAAATAAAATGATATTAGATTGGACAATTGATAATAAAAATATTGAAATATTTTCTAAAGAAAAAGAAATTAATTTAGATGAAAATCAAATTATTCAATTAGAATTAAAATTAAAAAAGGATATTATTATTAATGAAGAAGAAACTCTTGAAATTAAATTGATTGAATTAGACCCTAATTTAAAAAATGAAAATAGTATTAAAGTTTATATTAAAGTAGCTCCAGAAATTCGTGCTAGTAATATAAAAGAATTATCAAAAAAATTTGAATTTTTTGTTTATGATGAAAAAAAAGGATTTTTTAGAGATAATAAGGCTGAATATTCAATAAAAAATAATGAATTATCCAAAACAATTTTATATCCTTTTAAATTTTATAATCATTTAAAATATTATCTAGAATTTAAGAAAGATAATGAAATAAATTATTATTATTTATATCATCCTTTAATGCAGATAAAAAATTGCATTTTTTATCATATTAATTCTGAAGATTTAAGAGCAAAAATAGGAAATACTAATTATGATCCATTAAAATTCTTTAATACTTATTTGAATGAAAAAATTTTTTATTTATTTTGCACAATTATTGAATTAAGTGATGGAAAGAAAATTATGGTTGATTTTATTCAAGACCTTGAAGAAAATATTTTTAATGAATGGATTGAAATTAAAGAAGATAATAAAAAGATTGAAAAATTAGAACAATTCTGCAAACAAAAGAAATATAAATTTCGAAATATGAGCAAATCATATATGCTATCTTTTTCTTATTTAGCATACTTAATCATAGAAAATAAAAATGATTTATTACAAAAATTAGAAAGTTTACTTCATGATTTAGAAGGTGAAGATATTAATAATTTTATAAAATTGAAAGAAAATTTTCATAAAAATAATAGAGAAGATCAATTAATTAAATATGATATTATTATTTTTTTTTATAATTTTTTTAAAAGCAATGAATATAGTTTTTTCCCTGAAAGAACAAAGGATTTTAGAGAATTAAAAGATGAAGAAGTATTGGCCAATAAAATAAGAGATTTAAGAAAAAAATATTACTCATATAAAGGAGAACAAAATAAAAATAATAATTTTATTTCCAATAAAATTAAATTAATTATTGATAAATTAAAAAATCAAAACAAATTTAAATCTGAAATATCAGAAAATATTTATATCATTTATGATAAGGATGAGCCAGTAATTCAAAAAAATGAAAATTTAATAAAAAACGATATTCATCAAAATGTTGAAATAAATGAATTAAAGAAAATTAATTCTCAAAGTGAGCCCCCCCCCTTTAAAACAAATATAGGATTAAATAATAAATTTTCCAATATTAAAGAAATAATCAATTTTTACAACAATTGCATATCAGATACAAATATTTTGCCACTTCATTTAATTAAATTATTATATAATTCTAATTTATCAATAGATGAAAAAAAACAATTAAATCAAGAGTTAGAGAAACGATTTACAAAATTACTTTTGACTTTTAAAGATTTGAAATATGAAGAAGAAGATTATTGCATAATATCTAAAACAATTAAAGATTTTAAAGAATCTATGAATGATATGCTTTTAAAATTTGAAAAAGGTAAAACAAATTTTAAAGATTTAATTCCAAATATAAAACTTAATAAAAAAGCTTTGAATAAAATATATACAATATCAGAAAAATCTGAATTTAAACTAGAAGCAAAAAATTGGAAAATTAAAATAATTGAAAAAAATATTTTATTTACAAAAAAAAATATTTTAGGCTTTCAATCAAAAATAAATAAATCAAATAATGATAATAATAATAATAATATTTTGGAAGAAAATAGAATAGAAAATAATCAAAATGTACAACAAAAAGAAAAAAAAAAAGAAGAAAATATTAAAATTTCAAATATTGATTCTAAGAAAATAAAGAATCAAAATTATCTAATTATTGAAAAAAAATTAGTTGCCAATTTAGATAATCAAAAAAATATAGAAAAAGAAGATGAAAATAAAGAAAGCCAAAATCCAAAACCACATAATAACAGATTAAAAGTAATAATGCGTTCAAGTGAAGATATAAAGGAAATAAATAATCTTCAAAGACCAATTGATATGAATCCAAGCATTCCAGAATCTGAAATAGATTATCAAATAAAGCTAATTATTGAAAAAATGAAAAATATAAAACAAGATGATAATTTTTATATAGAAAATGAGCCAAAAGCCAAGCATTTGATATCCAACGATTTATTAAGTGGTAGAAATAATAACGAAGAAGAATTAAATAGAATTATTAATATAAGTGAGCCAATATCATCAAAAATAATTAATGAAATTTCAAAAAAAAATTTAAAAGAATATATTCCATTTAAAGATTTAGAAGCTAATTTATTAATTGATTGTAGTAGATATATTTCAGATGATGCAAAATATTTTAATGTTATATTAACATGTGGAATTGCCATGGCTTTAAATGCATTAAAAATAAAATATAGTATTGGTTTAATATCTGATTATAGTTTTAAGATTGAATTAAAAAAGATTAATAATGAGCACAGCCAAGACTATTTTCAAATGTTATTAGATTGCATATATTTACCTAGATTAATGACACATTATGCTTCTTGTTTAAATTATGCAATAGATAAATTTGAAACAAAAAATAAAATGAGTTCAGAAAGATTATTCATTTTAATATCAAATGGTTTGGATAAAGAATTAAAATTAACTAAAAAATGGTCTGAAAAATTTTTTAATAATGAAAAATATTCTTATCTATTTTTATTTAATGAACCAAATTTTAAGGAAAAAGAAATAATAAACTTTTTGAGAAATGATATTTGGGAACCTTTTAGAAATCCAAAAGAATTTAAATATAAATCAACTGTTAAGGTAATGAATTTTGAACAAAAAATAGATGAGAATTTTAAAGTAAAATTATCAGATAATTTATCTTTTTGTTTAATTAGAAAAATATCTGAAATAGATGAAAAAAATTACATCAAAAATTATAATATATTATCTCCTAAATTTGAAATTACAAATGAACAATCAAAAATGATTGAAAAAAAGATTAATGAAAATATATCATTTTTTGCTGAAAGAATAGGGACTGATTATAATAAATTTAAAGAACCATATATCAAAAAAATAGAACGACAAAATCAAAATATTGACATAAGAATAGGAGATATAAATTTTTCATTATATTCTGAACATCAAAACAAAATCATAAAAAATATGTTTTCTAAATGTATTATTGAAAAAATAGATGATTTTACAAGGAAATTTAAAGAAAAAAAAGAAAATATTAATTTATCCTCTTTGGATTTAATATTTAAGCCAAATCTACCTACTCAATATGTTCTATCAACAAAAGGTAGTATAATAGATATGGATGCATTTTTCAAATATTTCTTAAACCCAACACCAAATCCAATGTTTTATAGAGAATTAGAAGGAGGTTTTATAAAGAATTATGGAATAACTGTAGTAATTGATACATCTTTATCTTGTTTGAATTATTTTACTTATGAGCATTATTTAGATACTATTAGAATCCTTTTATCAATATTTAGTTTTTCGGAATTACCATGTTTTGATTTAGTTGTAACAGGCTTTCCAAATCCTATTGTAATATGTTCAGAAATGAGTACTTCAAATGCTCTAAATGAAAAATCTTCTTTATGGGCAAGCTTATATAGTGCACTTATTCCAATTCAAGAATCTGATTTAGCAAGTGCAATTAAAGTTGCATTTGATTTAAATAATATAAGAAGAAGTGAATCCACAAATTTTATATTTGTTGTAACTGATGGATTATTTTCTATTATTGATCAAAAAGTTATATTTGAAAAAGTAAAAATGTGTGAAAATAGAGGAATAAATGTTTTTGGAATTGGGGTTGGAATTTCTCCAAAAGGATTAGAAAATATTTTTACAAATATAATATTTGCACAAAATCCATACCAGTTAATTAATGCAATAAGTGGATTTTTTGGAGAAATTAATTGTCCATGTAAAGATATGCCTAATACCGAAATAATATCAAATATTAATAATTATAGGCCTTCATCTGAAACTTTGACAAATTTAAAAGAAAAACCTGTTTTTTATAAACTCAAAGAATATTTAAGTAAAATATTATTTATACCTGAATCAATTCCAATGTATAATCCAGAAGATGAAATTGATTTAGATCCTTCATTAGCTCATGAAGAAAATATTATTCTTAAACCAACCTATACTAAAGATTGTCTTAAAGGCCAAAAATTATTAATTGTAATGTTATGGAGTCATGAAATGGACTCAAATGAAAGTGATTCTATAGATGAAAAATATATTTATGAACCTTATAATGGGGCAAAATCTTGCATTAAAGAGCAATTAGCTTATTATGGAATAGAAATAAAAGTAGTCAAAAATTATATTGATGGAATAAAAGAATTAACAACTGAAGATGAGAATTTAAAAGGAAAATGCAAATATTTCGCAGCAATGGTAATGAATGGCCCTGATTTTAAAGTTTTGCCAGGTCAAAAAAATGAAGTTGAAGAATCAAGATATGTGTTACAATTTTTAGAAGCCTTAAAAATGTTTTGGGAAAATGGAGGAGGTGTTCTATTATTTAATGAAAATAAGCCATTTTTCTTTCAGACAAATTTATTTTTATCTATGATTGAATTTCCTGGAAAATATAATAAGGCTAGATTCAAAATAGAGGGGGAGCATAAAGGAGGAAATCAAATGAATGGAAATATTGAAGGTGATTTAAGTGAAAAAGGAACATTTACAAGAAAAAGGGCTGTTATTGATTCTTTCCAAAGGTCTATAATAGGGCATGGTTTGGTATTAATTGATGAAGGAACAACTTTAAGTTATGTAGATTATGACATAGAAAAGATTAAGCCTTTCATAGCTTTTTCAAGGGATAATGAAGGTGGTATTAATTCATTATATTATATTGGGACTGAAGGCCGGGGTGACATAATCATTGATAATTCTTATACAAAATTTTTATCTGATTTAAAAAATTCATGCACAGCCAAATTAATACAAAATATGATAGCTTGGATTGCAAGAGTCGATTATCATTACATGAAAGGGACAGACCAGAAATTATATAGACCAAGATTGGTTGAATATAAATTGATCCAAATAAAAAATGCGATGAAAAATTATTTAGAAAACTAAAAAATAAAGAGGAAACTTTACTAGAATATAAAACATTATTAGCAATTGATTACAGCGGATCAATTAAGAATAAAAATAATTATCACAATTATTTAAAAAATAAAATATTACCTAAATTTTATAAAAAAGAAAGAGGAGATGTCATTTATATATGGGAAAGTAATTATAAGAAAATTGACTATGAAAAAATGATGGAAATAATTAATAATATGAGTGGAAATGGGGGAACAAGTTCAAGTAAAATAGCAGAAATATTATTTCTTGAATCAAATAATAATTTTGATCATCTAGTAATTGTAACTGATGGAGAAGTAAGTTTAAATGAAATTAAAAAAAGTGATGATATTATGAAGAAGAATACGAATAATACAAATTTAAAATATGTTTCAACATTTATTATAGATACCTATGGTAAATGCAATTTGAGTGTTGGAGCCCCTTATTGTAGAGATGTTCCTAATACCACTATTTATGTTGATAAAGATCTCAAAGAGGTAAGACAGCCTAGCTTATTTAAAGAAGATTTAGATGAATGGGAAAAACTTGAAAAAAATGCTTATTCTCAAAAAGATTTTATAGATAATTATTCTAAAATTCTTAATGCTGTAAAAGCAAAGACATTAGGCTCTGCTTCAGAAAAAACATTGGAAACTTTATTAAATTTCAAAAAAATAGTTTTAGATAAACAGCAATCCTTGCCTACATTTATTGATAAAATTGAAGGCCTTATTTCTTTAGCAAAACAAGGAAATATGGATTTTTCACTTAAAGTTACTTAAAATTTCAAACAATTTAAATAACTATTAAATATATAAAAAATTAAATTAAATTTTATTATAATTTAAAAAATAAATTAATAATTAATTAATTTACAAAAAAAGGGTATTGGGGAT
>Ga0247610_10003204_pt1 | contig 18155 bp, 23 predicted proteins | sample 174DNAGHGhighgp2_FD_193483 | JGI IMG/M metagenome (GOLD analysis project Ga0247610, IMG submission 193483) | Sheep rumen microbial communities from Palmerston North, Manawatu-Wanganui, New Zealand - 1742 DNA GHGhigh gp2 | ecosystem: Host-associated > Mammals > Digestive system > Stomach > Rumen... | reverse complement strand
AATCCAATCAATCAAATCACCCTCGTGATTGGATTGTTGGTACACAAAGTGGACGTCCGGCCACATCTGCTGTATCTCCAGCAAAATCTGTGCCATGCTCTTTGAACCATATATCTCCGGCTTCCGTCTGCCTAAACGGTTCAAATTCGGTCCGTTCAATATTAAAATCTTCATAAATCCTACAGCGAAGCGGTCTTACAACGAAGTGGTCTTACAGTGTAACGGTCCTACAGCGCAGCGGTCATTAGCGGGCTCCATTAACCGCTAATAAAAACTCATCGTTATCCTCGGTGCGCTCCATATACGCCTTGAGCTTCTCCATCGCTTCCTGCCCGCTCATATCGCTGAGCATCTTACGAATCTGCCACATGCGACTCAGCACATCGGCCGGCAGCAGCAGGTCGTCGCGACGTGTACTCGATGCCGGTATATCCACCGCCGGGAAGATACGCTTGTTCGCCAGCTTGCGGTCGAGCTGCAGCTCCATGTTACCAGTACCCTTGAACTCCTCGAAGATCAGGTCATCCATCTTACTTCCGGTCTCGGTCAGGGCGGTAGCGATGATCGTCAGCGAACCGCCATTCTCGATGTTACGTGCTGCACCGAAGAAACGTTTGGGCTTGTGCAGCGCCTGGGCTTCCACACCACCGCTCAGCACCTTACCGCTACTCGGAGCAACCGTGTTGTACGCACGAGCGAGACGCGTGATCGAGTCGAGTAGGATCACTACATCGTGACCGCTCTCTACCAGTCGTTTGGCTTTCTCGTGTACGATATTCGCTACGCGCACATGGTTGTCTGCCGGCTCGTCAAACGTGCTGGCGATCACCTCCGCGTTCACGCTCCGCTGCATGTCGGTCACCTCCTCCGGACGCTCGTCGATGAGCAGCACGATCATATACACCTCGGGGTTGTTGTTCAGGATCGCATTTGCCAACTCCTTCAGCAGCACCGTTTTACCGGTCTTCGGCTGGGCAACGATCAGACCACGCTGACCCTTACCGATCGGCGAGAAAAGGTCGATCATACGCACGCTCAGACTGTCGCGGTGGTTACCCACGCAGAGCTTGAACTTCTCATCCGGGAAGAGCGGCGTCAGGTTCTCGAACGCCACACGTTTCTTCGCTAACTCCGGATCCAGCCCGTTGATACGGATCACCTTGTCCATCGGGAAGAACTTATCCGGCTGCGGGTTGACGCGAATCGTGCACTCTACCGTGTCGCCCGGCTTCAGACCGTACTGACGTACCTGGTCTTTGCTGACGTACACATCATCCGGACTCGGCAAATAGTTATAATCGGAAGAACGCAGGAACCCGTATCCGTCCGGCGCGCACTCTAAGGTACCCATCGCCAGCACGTTCTCTCCCAGATCCGGCAGAGTAGGCTCTTCACTCTTCACTTTTACCTCTTCACTCTTCACTTCTTTGGGGGCCTCTACTTTGGGCTCCTCGGCTTTCGGAGTTTCTACCGGTTTCGGCTCTTCTGCTTTCGCTGCCTCGCTCTTCTTCGGCCTTCCGCGTTTCTTCTTCGGAGCCTCTACTACCGGTGCTTCTGCTTGCGGCTCTTCACTCTTCACTTTTACCTCTTCACTCTTCACTACCTTCGGGGCTTCCGCTTTCATCATTCCGCTTTCCACGGCCTGAACGGTCTTGTTCGGCTTGTGGTTGTCGGCGTCCAACTTCTGCTGCATCTGCGCCATCTGCTCTTTCTCGGACCCTACGGTACCGATATCTTTCTTGGCGATAGCGATCTCGATCTTCTTGGCAGAAGGTTTCACACCGCGTTTCCGCTCCCGTTTGGACGGAAGACCGGCAGCAGCACGTTCATCTTCTTTCGCCTGTACCACCGCGGCACGTTTGTCCGCCTGGGCATCGAGGATAGCGTAACTGATCTCGCGAATCGATTGGCTGCGACGGGGACTCAGGCCCATCTCCACTGCAATCTCGCGCACTTGGTCGAGCGTCATGCGCTCGAGTTTTTGTAAATCGTATTGCATAAACAAAATAAAATATATTCTTGGAAAAATTCGAAAAAAAGAGATACTCTTTTCCAAATCCGCTGCAAAGGTACAACAAAAAAATGATATATGCAAATAAAATCGAAAAAAAATGAGACCCATAGGGTCCCATTTCCCGAGAAGGGGGGTAGCGATTAGCTACGCGGGTGAGCCTGATCGTACTCCTGACCGCAGACAAGCCAGAGGTAAGCCTTCATGGTCTTTTTGCCGCCGGCGGTGTTCTTCTGTGCCTCGAACGCTGCCATGTCGGTAGCGATGTGGCTCAGGTCCTTACGACGGGTCTTGACCGCTGCTGCTACCGCGGTGAAGCGGTTGCGTGCCCAGAGTTCGTCCTCGCCCGGAGCGGTGGAACGAACGATCTTGCTACGCAGGTAAAGACGGTTGCAGTCTTTCGACTCCGTGGGTTTCACACGGTGGGTCGCGAGCAGCATCTTCTCACAGCTGTGCTGGGGGTTTTTGCCCGGCTTGCTGAGTGCTCCGGATACGTGGTTGATACCGGAACTCCATTCTACTTTTGCCATAGTGAGTAAGTGGTTTTGGGGTTAGTACTATGTCCGGATGCTATCCGGACGAAATGGACGCTCATTCTTTTAATAGGCGAGTCCTTTACCTACTTCTTCTTCACGCCTTGGTACTCTTCGACCGTTTTGGTGGTGATGGTGGCGGTGCTTTTCGTCGAGTCGTTTGACTGAACGTAAGTTGCGGTAGTGGAGATGGTTCTCCAAGCCTTGCAACTACAGACACCGACGGCGATACTAAGCGTGAGTAATGGAAATAAGAGCAGTTTCTTTGGGTTCATTGTCATCTTTGTAGCGGTTTTCTAATTGTATGAGGTTGAAGAACACTTGCAGGTGCGCCATTCCAGCCATGTCGGTAAGGATGCAGCCTTTGGAGTGTTCGGGTAGGGTTCCGCGGTGGATGCGGATGCCGGAGCGGTCGGGGACGTTGAGTATTTCCGGCAGGGGCTTTTTGAATTTGGGCGACCAAGTCCATTCGATGGGGTACTCTCCTTCAGGGATGAGGAAGTCCGCGTTCTCCAGCGTCTGGAAGGAGAAGGGTCCTTCGTTGAGGTTGAAGGAGATGGTGCCGGGAACGGCTTTGCCTTGGGGGGCTTTACGAACGAGTGTTATCTTGCGCATTGTTGTTGGGGTTTTTTGTTTTGTAGTGATAATCGATACCCATGAGACTGCCGGAGAAAGTCATGACCTCGCCGAACGCGACGAGCACCGTTTCTTCGATCTCACCCTTGGGCTCGATATAGAGTCCGCAGAAGAGGAGAATCATTCCACCGATTGCGAGGACGGCGGCGGTGAGCAGTTGTATGTTGTATTTGTCGTTTGTCATTGGTCGTTGGTCGTTTGATTTTCAAATCCGGTGCAAAGGTAGAGAAAAAAAACGAAGCCACCAAAAAATGGGGCTCCGTTCGATAATAATATTAACTTTTACTGCATCGCATAGTCACGAAAGCGTCTCCAATCCTCAATCGGGAGCCATTTTCGCTGCCAGGATAGCGTGTAAAATAACTTTGAGCGTACTTGATGTCGTAACTCTTTTACTCGCCATCCCAGATACAGCACTTTGAACTTCGGCAGCATCTTTGGGTGTTTCCACACGGGGTCACGTTCAGCGAGCAGGTTTAAGACATCCGTGATATCCTTCTTCTTTACTATATTCATAAGCCTAATTCTTGTTTGAGGTTCAACACATCGGTAGCGTGCAGATAGGAAGGATAGTGGAGTTTCCAAAGATATTCGCCGCAACCGCTCTCGCGTAGAGCCGTCATCACCTCGGTCTGGGAGACCTTGATGTCGGCGATATGGAGATTGATTCTGGTGAGTTCGGCGCAGGTCCAGATAAAGCGCCAATGCCCGTCGGGGGGTACGTTGTGTTTGGAGCGCTGTGAGAAGAAGCGTCCTGTTTTGGTAGAGCGGATGTAGTAGCCGAAACGACTACCGATCGTACCGGTTAGAGACTTGCATCTCTGTGTTAAAATTACTTCCATATTCATTCAATAATTTAAAAGTGTACAGGTAATAACCCTTACAATACCTGCTTTTTATCAGCAGATGATAAGGGCGTGATACGTTACGCGGGGGTTGCGGTTTGCTCGGCGTAAAGGCGCGCCATGATGTAGCCGCGAAGGGTGGCGTACGACTTGCCGTTGAATTTGTACTTGGAGATCTGCCATTCTTGCGCGTAGCGGGTACGCTGCTCTTCGGTGAGATTGCTGAGCCTTAAGCTGATCTGTGCGAAGCGGCTGCGCGCTGCCAGCTCATTCCCGGAGGGTTTGGTGGAGCGGCGACAGCCTTTCTTGGGCAGGATATACGCACGCGTTTCGGTTTTGCCGTTCGGTCTTTTGTAGGTACGGAAGACCATGTTTCCGTTTTTGCCGGAAATAGATTCGATACCGGCTGCAAGGGTAATTTTCATAAGGATAAAAATTTAAAGGGTTATACAATTCCGGCATACAATGCCGGGACAATGGACGAAGTGTTTTTAATTAAGCGGGACGATGTCGGTCATCTCCCAGACGCGGGCTTCGTCGCGGGTATAGATACCGTAGCGATTGTCGTACTTAGCGCGCACCATCGGTGTCTCTTTGATGAGGCGGTTGATGAGCGGTCTTCCGTTCCAGTCGGTGGGGTACGGATGGCAGTTTTTAACAATCTCGTACGGGGTACCGTAGAAGCCTTCTCCGCGCCATTTGCGATAGAGGCAGTAGAGATAGAGACGTCGCTGGTCGGTGAGGCTGAGCGCGTTCCAAGCCCCCACGAGCGGGGTGTCGAAGCTGAATCTGCGGTCGGGGTCGACGAGTTTCATAAAGCATAAGAGCGATTTACTCAGTTTTTTATCAATAACATCGCTTATAGTTTCCATAAGAATGCTTTTTTGGAATTTATATAATAAATTATTTTTTCAAAGATTAAAGCATACATCCGCATGGTTTTCTCTTTTGGTTCTTTTCTCTTTTAGCCGAATAAATCATCGTGGCAGCAGTCGCAGAGGTAGCCGCAGATGCCTTTATGCGCTTCATTGCGAGAAACAATATCTCCACATCTCTCGCACTCTACGAACTCATCTTCCCAGCATTCTTTACAAACAAAGTAGTCGCCTGCTTCGTAATAAATAGCTTCTCCGGAAGGTATTTCTTTTCCGCAAATTTCACATTTTATTGTATTCATACTTATGAGAGTTTGAGGGCACGTTGGTAGGACCAGATGGTATCGACACGCATGGAGCGCCAAGCCTTTTTGTCGATGTCGTAAAAGGCGACGGTGGAGCGTTGGTAGAGGGCTTGCTGCTCGGGGGTGCGCTTGCCCTTGGGGGTGTCGTCGGTCGGGACGAGATCGGGGCTGGTAGTGCCGCGGGCGTGACGGATGGAGCCGTCTTTCTTGATGAACTGAAAGAGAACGATGCCTTCGTTGAGGGCTTTTCTTAAATCAGGAATACTCATAATGTTAGGGGGTAGATCCGCCATGCATAGGCGGATGGGTTAATAAAATATTTTAGCGCGGGGAGTTAGCCCCGCGAGCTGGACCAGGACAGAGCCCTTTTAGGGTTGTTCCCTTTTGTGGCAAAAATCAAGGAAAAGGGAACAAGCTAAGACCCAGACTATAGTAAAAAGGGGCCAAGTGGGCAGCTATAACACAAGTACAATACAAGTAGGATACAAGCTTGAGTGAAAAGGACTAAGCTTCGCGTTCGGCAACAAGATCGCAAAAGGTTTATACCACTCCGCTAAATAAACGGGCGACTTGTGCCTCCGCTCTCCCCAAAAATCAGCAGATTTTAGGGGACCCCATTAAGTGCTAGGTCTCCTTGTGGTGGGACATGTCGGCGAGCATGAGGTCGTCGGTGGAGATGTTGACGATGGTAAATTGCGGACCTACGAGGAGGCGCATGATTTTCTCACGAGAGAGGTGTACGTAAGCGTAGCGTGAGTGAGTAGCTCTAAACTCTACCATGCGATCGAAGTAGTCGAGGAGCACGCCGGCGTAGTCTTTCGGACGGATGCCATTGTTGCGGAGTTTGCGGAGAAAACCACCGTCACGCTGGTTGATGGCATCAGGTATAGAACGAAGGTTACGAATGTCGTTGTTGAAGGTGTCTCCGTCAATATGATCGATGGTATTACCCTTTTTGATCTCGCCCTTGAAGGTGAGGTACTTAAGGCGAGCAAGGTACATACTGCCGATACCTCGCGGAAGTTTTAGATACCGTGTGGTGTTCTTCTTAAACTTTTCTTTCGGCGTTATTATAAGCGCCATTTTTTCTCCGTACTGATTGAGCACGTCGTTCGTGACGGGATGTAGCCAAATGTGGTAACCGTTGGTGTACTGCGGGTCGGCTTTTTCGTAGCCGCGGGAGAGGAACCAAAGGCGGGAGAGTGGCTCTCGTTTGGGTTTGTTAAATGTTGTATTTGTCATAATGCATCGCCTAACGGAGGGATAGTTAATAAACCGAAAGGCGGTGCAAAGGTAGAGGTTTTAAAATGGTGAAGTGTCCCAAATTGGGACAATCGTCATTTAGGTTGTTTTTTTGTATTTCTATCAACAGTAGAACGTCCCCGACATAGAAAATCTCCTGTCCATTTAAGGCGTTTACTGCACCCAAGATGCACTAAATGCTCATTGACGATGACGCATGCATCAATTAAAAACTGTACGGTATCGAAATGATACTTTTGAATATCTTCGGCCTTTTTAATGTACTTTTGCAGAAAGTGCCGAAGTAAATAGTTGGCGACCTCATTGAGATAAGGTTTTGTTGTGTGCTCGTTTTCCACGGTCATACATATTCAAAAAACGAGCGCAAAGGTACAAAAAAAGCGGCTGGGAACAAACCCAGCCGCTGAATGAAATGAGTTATTATTCGCAGACTACAGCGTAGCAGCTACGACATCAACGTGCTTCTCTCCCGTCTCGGCATTAATGGTGAACGTGATTTGGTAGTAGCCATCCGTATTGATAACGAGATTCGCATAGCCGTCGCCATAATCGAATGCCCATATGCCACCTTCTTGGTATCTTGAACTCCGGATTTTGAATTCTCCCTGAACCATGTATGCATTGATTGTCCAGGTGTAAACGTATCCATTTTGAACCGGTGTTCCCATCGACATGCGGTTACCCCAATTCCAAACATCATCAGGAAATGCACCCTGTTGATCCGCGACAGCATTACCTACGAGTTCCACCCCACACGTTGAGTAGTCGGTAGTCTCGATTTCAGCCGTTTTGGTATCCACAAATGTGAAACTATCACCCGTTTCTCCGCCGTTAAGATTCCAAGTAAGAGTGATAGCATGCATTCCTCGTACAATCGGGAAATTCCTACCGGGAACCACTATTTTCGTGTATGCACCTCCGTCATCATTGGCATCCGATCCGAGAGCTGTTTCTGCAACTACAACTCCCGTCATGTCAATATAAAATTTCCAATAATTTCCATGAGCGAACTTAAATTGTCCCGGATTATGTACTATAGCATCTGTAATGGTGTAGGTCATCTGCGTTTTGTTAAATGCAGATGCAGACATAGCCGTATAATTCCAGCCATTCATTGCACCACGGACACCCCATTCGCAAGGAACAATCGATATTTTAGCGGCATTGAGTTGACCATCAAGGTTTAAATCAACCACTACGTGGTATAAACCGCTTAGCGGTACTTGCATGGATCCGTTTTGAATCAGATTGCCTGTATAGCTCTCTATGGTTGACCAGTCTGTCTCTACAACAGTTGATACGAGATCTGCTCCATACGTTACATCCCCCATGCCTAATTTGTGCAGGAAAAGTTGAAATGGTTGATTGGCTTCCAGTGCGATGTATTTCTCGTACATACCGGTGCGATAACTCTTCGTGGCCTCGTTCATTCCTTTTGCCATACGCGCAAGATTTCTATTCTCTGCTTTGAGACTGGCTACAGCCGTGGCAGCTCCGAAAATATACATACCCTCTACTAACGGGTCTTGACATATAACAACGACTGATTTTTGTATCGAGCCGCACAATACGCGCAAAACGGTGTGACCGACATTGTTTCCAATTAACCGTGTACCATCTACTTCTGCGACAGAAGGGTCGTCCGTTGTCGCTGTGATATAACTTAATTCTGCACCGTGCGGTTGTATGTCGTACGGTATTGTGATAAAGTATCCTACATCAACATTTATGGTATCCGGTAAACTAATAGCAGTCGGCACCACGTCTAAATGTCTAAAAGCGCGAGCGTATTCGATGCGGCTGATTAACCCGCTTTTTAAAAACGAGAGGGATGCATAATTGTCCCTATCGTAGGTGCATTCCTCTGCCACATAGTTTGCCGTAGACAGACTATTCAGGACGCTGGTAAATAATGTTCTTCCGCTGAAATACTGCACGTTACTTTGCGGTAACTCTCGGATATATCCATTCCAATTTTGCCATGAAGCCAAGGCATACGCCGTCGCGCTCCAATCTTTGTAAATATTCAACGGAAGACTGCCGGAAGAGAAATGCATGATTGCGTTTACATCCGTCAGTAAGTTGCTTTGGCGGAATACGCATATGATAGTATCCTCATTGTTGTTCACAAAGGTTAAAAACAACTCTTCATTACTAACGTATTGATCATGGATACTATACCCCGCCGTTTGCAACGTAGAGCGTACTGCATTATCCGGAGAACCGATCATATTCTCTACCATTGTCGGCAGATTGTCCGTTATGTCTGGAGAAGGCGTTGGATTCTGGATAGAGAACGTGATACTGTCAATCAGGGTATAGTCGCGTTGATACACGATAGTGCCATTATACCAGATGTTTAACTGCGCCATCACGCCAACAAAAGTCATCATGCTAGCAAGCATGGTTGTAAAAAATCTTTTCATGCTATTTATTGTTTAATGATTTTTACTATTTGGTTTTCACATTGCAAGAGATAGGTGCCTGCGGAAATATTTTCCACATCCATTGTGTTGCCCACGACGCTCTTGACCAACTGGCCACTGGTGGAATACAACCGCAGTGTAGCGGAGGAATCCAGGCCTTTTACTATCAAGGTTGAAGCAGTCGGATTCGGATAGACCATATAACGGTCACTTGTAAACACATTGTCAATGGCGGTAGATGATTCTTCAAAAAAAATTGCGCCAATCGTTTCCATATCGGCCGAATGGATCAATGTACCTTGGCGATCATAGAACTTTAAGGTGGTGCCATTGATAACCAGTTTGCCGATAGTCTGTACCATAATGGTAAAATCGGATGACTGGATCTGCTCTACGCGCAAGGTGGTAGCAAACGAGGTAGCAGCCCAGCATACGAAAAGAAGGGGGATGATGAGTCTTTTCATTGTGTTAAATTTAAAATAGTTTACACTTTGCGTCGCAAAATTACAACAATTTTTTGAGATACGCAAGAGTTGGTGGGAATTTTTCACAAAAAAGCGACCCAAAAGGATCGCTTATTATAAACTTATTATCAGATTTACTTCATCCTTCCGCCCATTACATTGTAGGTCTTGTTGCCTTGCCGGATGAGGAGTTGACCGTTGCGGAATATTTTCTCGCTCTTGGACGATTGGCCGCCGAAGATCTGCGGAACCGCTTCTTCACCATAATGGAAATAATATTCCACGCTGAAATTCATAGCCCAATCTTGGTTTGCTTTGTCCCAATCATAAGCCGAATAGGAAACATTCGTACCCTGCTCATCGTAGGTGTACCGAGTTTGCGTGGCTTCTACCCATGTACTCTCCATACGATAGGATGTCATAGATAATAATTTACCCTGGGCATCATAGTTGTATTCATATTTATAATACAGATCCCATGATATGATGCTTTCGTTCCAGTTATAACATTGTACTGTCAGTACATTACCCTTCGAATCGTAGGTACACTCTTCTCTATTTGTAGTCGTCCATGTGTCCGTATATTTGTCCCAACTATAGTATATAGCTATGGTTTTATTACCCTTCGAATCATAGGTGTATTCGTTCCTTGTTTTATACGATATTTCCCACATATCGGTTGTTTTATTCCAATTAGAAGCTATTTGCGTTAATTGGTTACCCTTCTCATCGTAGGTGTATTCATATCTGTAGTCATTTACCCATGCATTGGTGGTGTTGTCCTTTTGATAGCGTGTCTCCGACAATCGGAGACCCTTCGCATCGTAGGTGTATTCAAATTTAAAGTTCTCTACCCACGTACTGGTGGACGTATTCCATTGATAATTCGTTACCATCAAGTAATTACCTTGTGCATCGTTGGTGTATGCAATTTTCTCGGTCTCTCGCCACGTGTTGGCGACGTTGTCCCATCGATAGTATATCTCCAATGACCGATATCCGTTTGCATCGTAGGCATAGCCATATTTATAACTATATTCCCACCTATTGTTGGCTACGTTCCAACTGTAACTTATAAACGCCGTTCGTTTCCCCTGCGCACCGTAATAGTATTCAGACTTTGAATAAGGTGCACCATCCGAGGAACGTTGCACGATACTGTCCATTACTTCAACCAGAACGGCTGTTTGAAGGCTTTCAGCCTTTACGGTCGTAGCACATATGCTGAGCAGTAAGGCTACGAAAGTGAGTAGATTTTTTTTCATAGGTATGGATATTAATATGTCGCCGTTTTTTTACGCTGTCGGTGGCAGCGAGGGGTTATAACGAAATATCTAATCGATGACCGATTAGTTGATTGTTTCCTAAATAAATGATGCTATATACATTGTCCAATTCTTCAAAGAAGGCATACCAAGTTGTATGGTTACTTTTTCGGTAGCGAACATAGAATACCTCTTTGCCATCTACTTTATAGCGATCAAAGTAGTCCGGTGCTTTTACGCGAATGGAGTTTTGCAAGTTAAGCGCGAAATAGCGGAAAATATCACGCATATAATCAACCGCGTAATCTTCTTCGCTAAAGTACCGCTGTTCTACCAACTCCTTTACGCTCTCTTCGAACTGCAAAAGAGCCTGCCGTGTATAGACTACTTCTTTCATCTAAACATAGCACGAATACGGGGTTCAAGAAAAGCCATCGCCTCGTCTGCCGTGAAATACTCTTTCTGCGGCATACCGGCTCCGTTATTTTCAGTAAGGAACGGCATTTGTTTGGGTTCTTGTGTCTTCATAATCGTGATTTTTACATTTTGCGCTGCAAAATTACAACAAAAATTTGATATATGCAAGAGTTTTTGGGGATTTTGGAGAAAAAATACGGAAAAACGCGCGGGCGCTTGCGTATGTCAAAAAAAAGTTGTAACTTTGCGCCCGATTTTGAATAATACGAAATAAATAAATAACAACACTTGATATGACAACTACAGGAAAAGTAATCACTTGGACTTCGGTCATCGCCGTGCTGGCGCTGGCGGGATTCATCTTCTTTAAGTTCTGCTTCGTGTACGCCGAAGGCGTGAACGAGGGAGATATCAACTACTTCCAGAAAGAGGGCTTTATCTTCAAAACCTATGAGGGAAAGATGATCCAGACGGGACTGAAGAACACCAAGGCACAAGGCTCGATCCAGTCGAACGAGTTTAAGTTCTCGGTGGCCAAAGAGAGTGTCGCCAAACAGCTGCAGGAAGGATCGAACACCGGCGTGAAGCTCCACTGGAAGCGCTACCTCGGTACGCTGCCTTGGCGCGGAGACAGTCAGTTTATTGTGGATTCTGTTTATACGTCTAAGCCGATCAAATAGTTATGATGTTAGAAGAGAAGTACAACTTCGTCAAGATGTACGAGCGTTCGTTCCGCGACAACTGGAACGAGCCGGCGGTGACCGATTACGGTACCGATGTGACCTTGACGTACGGTCAGTTGGCGATCAACATCGAGAAGCTGCATATCCTGTTCAAGGAGTGCGGCGTCAAGAAGAACGATAAGATCGCCGTGATGGGAAAGAACAACAGTAACTGGGTAGCCGTTTATCTGGCTGCGATCACCTACGGCGCCGTCATCGTGCCGATCCTGCAGGATTTCCGTGCGAACGATGCCATTCATATCATCAACCACTCAGGCACGCGGCTGCTCTTCATCAGCGACATCAACTGGGAGGGCATGGATCTGGATCAGATCCCGAAGGTTCTGGCGGTGGTGAGCCTGAACGACTGGCATCCGATTTCGCTGGCCTTGAATCCGAAGAAGATCAACTACGAGGCGATTGCGGAGAAGTTCAAAGAGAAGCACCCGGACGGCTACTGGCCCAAAGATCTGCATTTCGACGAGCGCAGCAACGAGGAGATCGGTTCGATCAACTACACCTCCGGTACGACGGGTTTCAGCAAGGGTGTCGTCATGCCGCTCAACGGTTTGGCGGGTAACGTACGCTACGGTCTGGAGTCGGGCTTGGTAGGCAAAGAGTCGCGTTTCGTGACCTTCCTCCCGCTCGCACACGCCTACGGTTGTGCGTTCGATTTCCTGAGCTGTCTGGCAGCCGGCGGTCACGAATGGTTGATCGGTCGTACGCCGAGTCCGAAGATCCTGCTCAATGCCTTCTCGGAGATCAAGCCGACGCTGATCCTATCCGTGCCGCTGATTCTGGAGAAGATATACAAGAAGATGATCGTGCCGCAGATCCAGAAGCCGCCCGTAAGTTGGGTGCTCAAAGTGCCGTTCCTGGACGAGGTGATCTGCTCCAAGATCCGCGAGCAGCTGGTACAGGCTTTCGGCGGTGAGTTCAAGCAGATGATCATCGGCGGTGCGCCGCTGAACCCCGAAGTGGAAGCGTTCCTGTACCGGATCAAGTTCCCGATGTCGGTGGGCTACGGTATGACGGAGTGTGCGCCGCTGATCACCTTTACCCCGTACGAGCAGGGCTCGAAACCGTACTCTTGCGGTAAGCCGCTGGCGGGTATCATGGAGGTGAAGATCCTCGATCCGAACAGCGAAGGAATCGGTGAGGTGGTGACGCGCGGCGAGAACACGATGCAAGGTTATTACAACAACCCCGCTGCGACCAAGGACAGCTTCACCGAAGACGGCTGGCTGCGTACGGGCGATTTGGGAACGATCGACGAAGACGGATTCCTCTATATCAAAGGTCGTTGCAAGACGATGCTGCTCGGTCCGAGCGGACAGAATATTTACCCTGAGGAGATCGAGGCGAAGATCAACAACATGCCGTACGTGCTGGAGTCCTTGGTACTGCAGCAGGAAGACACGCGTCTGGTGGCGCTCATCTGCCCGGACTATAACGAGGTGGATGCCAGCGGTCTGACGCGCGAGCAGTTGACCGAGCAGATGGAAGAAGCCCGCAAGCAAGTGAACAGCGAGTTGGCTGCCTACGAGCAGATAGCGATCGTCAAGCTCTACCCGCATGAGTTTGAGAAGACCCCGAAGAAGTCTATAAAAAGATTTTTATATACTTCAATGGTATAATGAACCTTTGTATTGATCAGGGAAATAGCCGGACGAAAGTGGCGTTGATGACGGACGAGGGTAAGATGATCAATCATTTTATCTACAAGTCCTTCAGTTCGTCGGACGTGGAGCGTCTGTTCGATCTGTACGACATCACGGATTCGATCATCTCGTCGGTGGTGGACATCGAGGCTGCGGTGGTGAACACGCTCCATCGTCGTTCGCAACATTTCGTGCTCTTTGATCATAATACACCGGTGCCGATCATCAACCGCTACGACACGCCGCAGACTTTAGGCCTGGATCGTTTGGCAGCCGCGGTTGGCGCGAAGAGTTTATGTCCCGGCGAGAACCTGCTGATCATTGATGCCGGCTCGGCGATCACGTATGATTTCGTGACGGAGAAAGGGGAGTATATCGGCGGCAACATCGCCCCGGGCATCAAGATGCGTTTTACCATCCTGCAGCGGATGACAAAGAAACTGCCGCTGGTGGACGCAGAGGAGAACGAACTGATTCCGCTCTTCGGCAAGAACACGCGTGATGCGATCGCGGCTGGTGTGATACGCGGCATCGCGTACGAGGTGAAAGGCTACATGCGTACGGTGCGCGAGAAGATGTCGCATTATCAGACCTACGTCACCGGCGGCCATGCGCAGTACATTCTGAACAACGTGCGGACCTCGCGGAACGAGAAAAGGGAATTACATTACGAGCGCAATCTCGTACTAATCGGATTGAATACAATACTTGTTTTCAACAAGAGTGAAAAGTGAAGAGTGAAAAGTTAATAGGGATTTTGGCTGCGCTGGTGTTGAGCGTTGGGGCTTGGGCGCAGAATATGACCAGTTCGCCGTTCTCGCGTTATGCGTACGGTGACCTGAACGAGAACGTACCGACGGGTTATCGCGCGATGGGTGGAGTAGGATTCGGTATGCGCAACAACCGCGCTATCAACCCCGCCCAGCCGGCTTCATATACGTCCTGTGACACGCTGACGTTCATGATGGACATCGCGGCGAGTGCGAACTGGAGCCGTTACCGCGATGCGTCCGGTATGCGCAACAAAGCGAACGGAAACCTCGAGTACCTCACGATCCAGGTGCCGCTGTTCAAACAATGGATCGCGGCGTCGGTGGGTCTGCTGCCCTATAGCTCGGTAGGCTACGACATCACGCTGACGGATTCCGTTCAATCGGACTACCACTACACAAAGCTCTATTCGGGCGAAGGCAACATCAGCGAGGTGTACGGCGGTTTGAGCTTTAATATCTGCAACTGGTTTGCTGTAGGTGCGAACATCTATTATATGTGGGGTGACCTGAGTCACCTGCGGACCTTGACTTTCGCGGAGACGGGTATGCACACGACCATTCAGGACGTGCTCCTGTCCGTGAGCTCGGTGCGTTTCCGCTACGGTGCCCAGTTCTTCCATACCTGGGGCGATCATTCGGTGGTGCTCGGCGGTATGTTCGAAAACAAGAAGAAACTGAGTAGCGAGTACGTGGCGGTGGAGACGCAGTTGGACGACTCGATACCTATCTACGAGGGTCTTTTCCAGACCCCTATGGCGTACGGTGCGGGTGTGAGCTATAACTGGGCCAACCGCTTGACGATCGCCGTGGATTTTGAACGGCAGTGTATGTCTTCGGCGCTGTATAACGGTGCGGAGGGACGTTATTCCGGCTTGCAGGACAAGAACCGCTATGCGTTCGGTGTGGAATACCGGCATAACCCGATGGGCCGTAAGTACGTGGACCGTATGTTATGGCGCGCGGGTGTGAACGTGCAGGATGAGTACCTCGTATCGATCGGTGCCAAACGGGTGACGGCAAGTATCGGTATCGGTTTCCCGCTGTGGACGATCGGAACGGTCATCAATACGACCATCGAGTACTCCCACCGCGGAAGCGAAACCACCGGACTGGTGGATAACAGTTTGCGCTTTACGATCGGTGCTTCGATTGCGGAGAGCTGGTTCTTCAAACGGAAACTGTAAGTTTGGCACGGTATTTGAAGAAGAATGATCGAGATATCGAAATTATTTAACACTAAAATAAATGATTATGAAACTGAAACAATTATTGGTAATCGCGCTGGCAGTAGCCGTTCCGGTATTGGCGAGCGCAAAGAAACCGACCAAACAGCAGGCTGAGGCTCCCGCAGAGCAAGCTCCTGCCGCAGATGAAGATCCGGTAATCACCGAAGAGTGCGTGATGAACGTATCCCTCTTCCACGAGGCCGTTAAGAACAAAATGTTTGCTGATGCGTACGAGCCTTGGTATGAGGTGTACACCACCTGCCCGAACGCGAACAAGTCCATTTACTCGGACGGTTCGAAGATCGTAGAGGCACTCTATCAAGCTACGGCTGATCCCGCAGAGAAAGCACGTCTGGCTAAACTCGCGATCGAGATGCAAGACAAACGTATCCGTTTCTTCGGTAATGATCCGAAGTACCCGAAGGCTTATATCTTAGGTGAGAAGGGTCTGGCGTATCTGGATTTCTACGGAGAGGAGAAAGTGGCAGAGGCACGCGAGTGCTTGCAACAATCGGCAGCCGGTATGGGTGCAGCGAGCAAGATCATGGTGCTGGTAAAACTCGTGGACGCATCGTACGCCGTTTATAAGAAAGACGGTAACGCCGAGCAGTTCATCGCTGACTACGAGTTGGCAAGCAATCTCCTGGGCGAGCAGGCATCGAACACGAACAACAAGAACGCCGAGATCGCCGGTAAACAGAAAGATTACGTGGATAATATCTTCGCTATCTCCGGTGCAGCAGACTGCTCGAAACTGGATGAGATCTATGCCGATGCGGTAAAGGACAACCTGAACAACCTCGATATGTTGACCAAGATCGCGAAACTGTACAAGCGCGTTCGTTGCACGGAGAGCGATGTCTATTTCGCAGCCTGCGAGGCCGCTCACAAACTGCAACCGACGGATGAGTCGGCAGCCGGTTGTGCTTCCATGGCCGCCAAGAAAGGTGACTACGAGCAGGCAGTGGCTTACTACGATCAGGCTATCAAGCTGGCGATGGTAGAGGACGAGCTGGAGGACGTAGCGGACTATCAGTACAACGCTGCATTCTACTGCTACAACAACCTTAAGAAATATGCGGAGGCACGTAAGTATGCGTTGGCTTCGATCGCTACGCTGCAGGGTCTGGGTATGAACAAAGGTCAGGGCCGTTGCTACATCATCATCGGTATGTGCTACGCTTCGACGCAACTGTACCCGCAAGATGCCAAGGGCCGTATCCTCAACAAGACCGTTTACTGGGTAGCTGTGGATAAGTTCGTGAAGGCTAAACAAGTGGATCCGTCGGTAGAGGCACAGGCTTCGGAGTTCATCTCGAGCTACAGCAAGTACTATCCGACCAAAGAGGAGCGTTTCGACCTGCCGGGTGAGTTCAGCGGCAATACCTATTTCGTAGGAGGTTGGATTGGTGAGAACACCACGATCCGTTAATAGTATAGGCAAAGCGAGTGTCGTCTTGGCACTCGCTCTGTGTCTTTTCGCGTGCCATAAGCCGGAGGTGCAACAAGGTACGGAGACGCTGCCGCGCGAACAGATCGCGGCGCTGCTCACCGACACCGTCAGCACGCTTATCTCCGACTCGGGCGTGACGCGGTACCGTATCGAGGCACCGCAGTGGCTGCTGTACGACAAGACCGATCCGCCTTACCAGGAGTTCCCGAAAGGGGTGTACCTGGAGCAGTTCGATTACGATCTGTCGGTGCAGGCTTCGCTGCAGTCCGATTATGCCTACTATAACGAGAAAGAGCAGGTGTGGACGCTGTCCGGTAACGTGCATGCACTCAACCGCAAAGGCGAGCAGTTCGATACGCCCAAACTGATCTGGGACCAGAAATCCCACCGCGTTTATTCGGACACCACGATCCATATCACACGCGAGAAAAGTATCATCGAAGGCGTTGGCTTTGAGTCCAACGAGGAGATGAGCAAATATACGATTCTAAACCCCACGGGAGTATTCCCGATAAACGAAGACGAATAATGTTATTAGAGAATAAAGTAGCCCTGATTACAGGAGCAGCGCGCGGCATCGGCAAGCAGATCGCTTTGGCTTATGCGCGCGAAGGAGCGAACATCGCATTCACGGATCTCGAACTGAACGAGGCGGCTGCCGCTACGCGCGACGAGATCGCCGCGCTGGGCGTGAAGGTGGCTTTCTATGCCTCCAATGCAGCGGATTTTGATGCCGCGCACCAAGTGGTAGAACAGGTGGTAGCGGACTTCGGTCGGCTCGATATATTGGTCAATAACGCCGGCATCACGCGCGACACCTTGCTGATGCGTATGACCGAGCAGATGTGGGATCAGGTCATTCAAGTGAACCTCAAATCGGCGTTCAATTTCACCCACGCTGTGACGCCCGTGATGATGCGTCAGCGCAGCGGTTCGATCATCAGCCTGAGTTCGGTAGTCGGCATCAACGGCAACGCCGGACAGGCCAACTACGCCGCTTCGAAAGCCGGTATCATCGCCCTCACCAAATCGGTAGCCAAAGAGCTCGGTGCGCGTGGTATCCGTGCCAACGCGATCGCCCCGGGTTTCATTTTGACGGACATGACCAAAGCGCTGAGCGAAGAGACGCTTAAGCAGTTCGTGACGATGATCCCGATGCGCCGCGGAGGAGAGCCCGAAGAAGTAGCAAAGGTCGCCCTCTTCTTAGCGAGCGACCTGGCATCCTATGTCTCCGGACAGGTGATCCAAGTCAACGGAGCTATGGCATAATTTACTTTCTT
>Ga0247610_10003203_pt1 | contig 18159 bp, 17 predicted proteins | sample 174DNAGHGhighgp2_FD_193483 | JGI IMG/M metagenome (GOLD analysis project Ga0247610, IMG submission 193483) | Sheep rumen microbial communities from Palmerston North, Manawatu-Wanganui, New Zealand - 1742 DNA GHGhigh gp2 | ecosystem: Host-associated > Mammals > Digestive system > Stomach > Rumen... | reverse complement strand
CCAGTACTTGACATAAGGTTTCCCGGTGGCGCCCTCACTCTGGGCAATTTCATTTTCATGATGCGGGAAAAGCAGGTCCTTTCCGCCGCAATGGATATCAAAGGTTTCTCCCAGGTATTTCATGCTCATGGCCGAGCATTCAATATGCCAGCCCGGACGGCCTTTCCCCCAGGGACTGTCCCATGCAGGCTCACCGGGTTTCTGGGCTTTCCAGAGGGCAAAGTCCGCAGGGTTTTCCTTGTCCGTTTCAACGTTCAGGCGCTCACTGGCGCCCATCTCGCGGTCTTCAATGTTCTGTCCCGAAAGCTTCCCGTATCCGGGGAAAGCAGAGACGCGGTAATAAACATCCCCGGACGGAGCCGCATAAGCATGCCCGTTTTCGATCAGCCGGCTGATCAGGGCAATGATCTCGGGAATATGGTCGGTGGCGCGGGGGTGGACGGTAGCCGGATGGATTCCGAGCGCTTTGGCATCTGTATAATATTCACCGATAAACCGGTCGGCCAGTTCCTTGACGGTAATGCCCTCTTCATTGGCACGGCGGATCATCTTGTCATCGATATCAGTAAAATTCTGAACGAAAGTGACGTCATATCCTTCCCGCTCCAGCTGGCGGCGAAGGACATCAAAAGTGATGAAAGGACGGGCGTTTCCGATATGGAAATAGTCATAAACAGTCGGACCGCATGCGTAAATGCCGACTTTTCCTTCATGAACCGGGATAAATTCTTCTTTTTTTCGGGACATGCTGTTGAATATATTCATTTTTGCTTTCTCCTTTTTTGATGTAGGGTAATTCGGAAAGCCGCCAGGCCCCAGACTGCTGCTGCGGCAATCAGTACATAACGGATCGGGGCTGCCAGATCGGGAAACGTCTTGCCCGACGGGCCGGAAACGGATGAACTGCCGGTAATGGGAGAGGACACTTCATTCAGGATGCCGCCGTCCGGGTCAAGAATGGTCAGGACAAGCGCAAGTTCCGAAACATGGATGTTTTCCGGAACAAGCCAGCTCCCGGAAAACCGGATTTCACTGCCTCCCTGCAGGGAAACCGTATATTCATCCTTCTGGTTTCGGATGGAGAGCCTCTTTCCGTTCACTTCAGAGAAGACGATGGTGCCGGGTTCGGACAGAACGGGATTGGTCCGGATGGAAAGCTTCATTGTGACGTTGTCAGATGAAACCGTTCCGTCCGGGAAAATACGGCCTTCAAACAATGCGGATTCCCCGGGGGACCAGGAGGTGCCTGCCGGGACTATTTCACATGATATTCCGGATGCACAGGCACATGATATCAGGAAAAACAGCAGAGGGAGCAGCAATATGAAACATCGCGTACAACATCGCTCTTTCATACATGTTCACCTCCGTTCAAAATCTTTCTGGATTATATCAAAATAATGGCTGGATTTCAATGGAAAAGCCCCTTCCGAAGAAGAGGCTTTTTGCGTGGAATCAGCCTTGCAGGCCGGCAGTAAAGCAGGAGGTTTATTCATCCTTGTGATCGTTCTTTCCAAGCAGTTCATCTGTCATGTCATTCAGCTGCTTTCCGAAAGTGTCAGAGAACTTTTTCAGCTGCTCCCCCATCTCATCCAGGGACGCATTGACCTTATCAGCGAGCTGGTCGACCGGCGGCATCTGTTCAAACAATGAATTGATCGCAGAACTCAGCGGTTCATTCACCTTTTCAGGTTTTTCAGTTTCCGGGATTTCGATCACTGGAATATCGGAATGATCTTCTTCAGCAGGAACGGAAACCGGTTCTTCCGGTTCTGGGAAATCAGCCGTTTCCACAGGGTCTGACGGCTTTGCTTCTTCTTCCGGCGCTTCCGGTTCCTGCAGATCTTTATCCGCGGCTGGTCTGCCGGTGTCATCATGCTGATCGAGCTGAAGCAGCTCACGCAGGGCAACGGTCATGGTGTCCGGAAACTCTTCACCGTTCAGCCATGCAATATATGCCTGCTCCCCCAGCGCTTCATAGAGTTCTTTTTTCCGGGCGGCGGTATTCAGCTCATTTACCTTCTGGCGGGTCGATGACGCGATATTGCTGGCAGTATTGCCGATGGCTTCCATTCCTTTTGAAACCAGTTCTCTGAGATTCAGTCCGAAATCACTCATGGGTTTCTCCTTTCAGGGATTCATCAGCAGATCAGCAGGAGCGATCTGGGACGAATCATGAAACATGCTTCATCCATCCGGCGGATTTCACCGTCGATATTGAACCGGAGGCCTTTTCCGCGAATGGTCACCGAATCTGCAAGCTGATGGTCGGTAATCCTGAATTTCAGGGCGTGGGACATCATCAGGCCGGGAAGGTAGAACGGAATCTTCCATCGGGGAAGCTTCCGGATCATCACAAGATTCAGCTTTCCATCCGCTGGATCCGCATCCGGACAGATGGGAATTCCGCCTCCGATGTAACGGCCGTTGGCTACAGAACAGATCAGGTATTCGCCGTCTGCGGGGGTTCCGTCATACGAAATCTGCAGATGGACCGGCTCAAAAATCCGGATAGCCTGCAGAAGCCCGAGAAAATACGGGGTCAGGCCGCGGTATTTTTTTTTCTTGTCATCCGCACATTCCAGAACGGTTACGTCAAATCCGGTCCCGCAGACATTCAGAAAGAATTCATCATTCAGGGTGCCGGTATCCACCGGTCTGGCAGGGCGGTCCAGCATGAAACGCATGGCCGTCTCTGGATCTTTGGGAATACGGACGGACTTAATGAAATCATTCCCTGTTCCGGCGGGGATGATGCCCATCGGAGTGGAACCGCCGGCAAGGCCGGCGGCTACTTCTGTCACCGTGCCGTCTCCTCCGACGGCTATGACAGCGGTAATATCAGGATTTCCGCGCAGTGACCGGGCAATATCGGTTGCCTGCCCGGGAAAAGAGGTTTCATGGATCTGAAACTCAGCCCCCAGGGCATTCAGAATGTCCTTGACCTTTTTCATGGCCTGCAGGGAGTAACCGTTTCCGGCAACCGGATTCAGAATGAATTCATATCGCATGGGTTATCAATCTCCGGACCGGTGCTCAGAAAGCGCCGGCGATTCTGTCCGCAATCTGCTGACCGGTCAGGCCGTATTCTGCCAGCAGGTCAGCCGGCTTTCCGCTCTGGCCGAAGATATCATTGATGCCGATCTTTTCAAAATGCTTTACACCGTTTCCGATAATGGCAGAGGCAACCGTGTCGCCCAGGCCGCCGATGATGGAATGCTCTTCAACGGTGAACACTTTTCCGCAGCGGGCAGTGTAGGCACGCGCCAGTTCCTCATCAAACGGCTTGAGTGTATGGAAGGAAACGATGGCGGTGTCAATCCCGCGGGCAGCCAGCAGCTCGGCAGCTTCCAGGACATGCTCGAGCATGATGCCGCATGTGAAAATGGCGCAGTCTTTACCGTCCCGGATTACGGTTCCCTTTCCGACTGTAAAGGGACGGGGATCATAAACGGGGGTGGCCAGACGGGAGGTGCGGATGTAAACCGGTCCTTCGATCTGGGCGGCTGCTTCAACACATTGATAGCATTCATTTGCATCGGAAGGAACAAGGACCGTCATGTTCGGAAGAACGCGCATCAGGGCGATATCTTCGATTGCCTGATGGCTGCCGCCGTCTTCACCAAGTGTGATCCCGGCATGGCTGAAGCCGAATTTGACATTGAATTTGGGATAGCATACACCGTTCCGGATCTGGTCATAACTTCGCCCGGCAAATACGGCGAATGTGGAGCAGAAAGGAATCAGGCCCATCGTGCTGATTCCGGCCGCCATATCCACCATGTTGGCTTCGGCAATGCCGCAGTCATAGAAACGTTCCGGAAATGCTTTTTTGAAGGTGCCGGTCATCGTTGCGGAAGCCAGGTCGGCATCCAGTACCACGACGCGGTCGTTTTTTTCGCCCAGTTTGACCAGGGCTTCACCATATGCGGCACGAACTGCTTTCTTTTCCATTGTTTCAGTCCTCCAAATCTTTCAAAGCCTGAGCGGCCTGTTCAGCATTCGGCGCCTTTCCGTGCCAGCCGACCTGGCCTTCCATGAAGCTGACGCCCTTCCCCTTGACGGTATTCAGGATAATATAGCGCGGCTTTCCGGGACAGGCAGGAACACGCAGCGCATCCACAACCTGCTGCATATCATTGCCGTCAGCAACTTCGATGACGTCATATCCGAAGGAAAGAGCTTTCGCCTTGATGTCGCCAAGGCTCATTACCTCGTCATTGGTTCCGTCAATCTGCATTCCGTTATGATCCAGGATGACGGTCAGGTTATCCAGGTGATAATGGGCAGCAGCCATGCTGGCTTCCCACACAATGCCTTCCTGGCTTTCCCCGTCACCGATGACCGTGTATACATGGCAGGGATTGCCGGTATGCTTGGCTCCCAGCGCCATACCGACTGCGATTGAAATCCCCTGGCCGAGAGATCCGGTGGAGGCATCCACGCCTGGGCACTTCTTTGTATCCGGATGTCCCTGCAGAATGCCGTGAAGCTGGCGGAAATGGTCAAATTCCTCACGGCCGAAATAGCCGCGTTCACACAGGGTGCCGTAAAGGGCAGGTGCAGCATGTCCTTTGGAAAGGACAAAGCGGTCACGGTTGGGATCCTTGTCATTTGCGGGATCCACATTCATGATTTCGAAATAGAGGGCAACCAGGGCATCGGTGCAGGAAAGAGACCCGCCCGGATGACCGGCACCCGCTTTTGAAACCATGGTGATAATATCCCGCCGTACCTGGCGTGCCTGTTTTTCCAATGCCTGAATATCCATTCTTTTACCTCCCCGGATTCACATATTCCAATCAGAAATTATAGGATTATGGTATACAAAAGTCAATTGGATGCCCGGAAGATCAGTAATTTTCAGCATTGACTTCAAAGTAACTCTGCGGATGGGCGCAGACAGGGCAGATTTCCGGTGCTTCCGTGCCGACGACAATGTGCCCGCAGTTCCGGCATTCCCAGATTTTGACACTGCTTTTTTTGAATACCTCGGCCGTTTCCACATTCCGGAGAAGAGCCCGGTAACGTTCTTCGTGATGCTTCTCAATGGCTGCGACGCCGCGGAATTTGGCAGCCAGTTCAGGAAACCCTTCTGCCTCTGCGGTCCGGGCAAAGCCTTCATACATATCTGTCCATTCATGGTTTTCACCGTCAGCAGCTTCTCTGAGATTATCAGCAGTGCTGCCGATTCCGTTGAGTTCCTTCAGCCACAGCTTTGCATGTTCCTTTTCATTGTCAGCAGTCTTGAGAAACAGTGCGGCTATCTGCTCAAAACCGTCTTTCTTGGCCCGGGAGGCGAAATAGGTATACTTGTTTCTGGCCTGTGATTCTCCCGCAAAGGCGGAAAGAAGGTTTTTTTCGGTCTGCGTGCCGGCATACTTATTCTGGCTCATGATGACAACCTCCTGTTTTGATCTTCTGTCAATGAGAAATTATACCAGACGGATATGGCTGAAAGCAATATGGATTCCTGTTCGTTCTGCCTGTCTGGTGTCCTGCTTTTTCCGCCTGGCGTCGTCGGGCGGATACCGGGCAGGAAGCTGAATAGCCAACCTTGCCTTTCATGCCGGGTTGATGTAAAATAATTTGAATGTTTTGGAAGGATGTGCGGACCATGACGAAATTGGAAACAGCTGTTCTGGACCTTCTGAAGGAAGACTGCCGCCTGCCGCTGGAAAAGATTGCCATTATGACGGGCGCTCCGCTTGAGGAGGTTGCTTCAACAATTGAAAACCTGGAAAAAAGGAGGATTATTCTCCGCTATGCGCCGATGATCAACTGGGACCTGACCGATCGCGAACGCGTGGAAGCGATGATTGAGGTTCGGGTGACGCCGCAGCGGGATATGGGTTTTGACGCAATTGCACGCAGGATTTATTGCTTTGATGAGGTGAAAAGTGTTTTCCTGATGTCAGGGTCCTATGACCTGCTGGTATTGGTGGAAGCGCGTACCCTGAAGGAACTGGCAGCCTTTGTTTCAGGAAAGCTGTCCCCGCTGGAAACTGTAACCGGGACGGCTACCAGCTTTGTGCTGAAGCGTTATAAGGAGGAAGGCGTTATCTTTGATAACGGGGAAACTGATCGCAGGCTGGTGATCAGCCCGTGAATTATGAACGCTTTCTGAACGGCCGGATCGCAGCGGTTCCGCCGAGCGGAATCCGCCGGTTTTTTGATATTGCTGCCGGTATGAAGGACACGATCTCCCTGGGTGTGGGGGAACCGGATTTCAAAACGCCGTACAGCATCCGCAATGTGGCGATTGATTCCCTGGTGGACGGGGAAACCCAGTATACGGCGAACCGGGGCCTGCCTGTGCTCCGGAATGAGATTTCACTGTACATGCAGGACCGTTACGGACTCAGCTATGATCCGGAAACGGATATTCTCGTTACAATCGGCGCATCCGAAGCAATTGACGTTGCACTTCGTGCCCTGATCGAGCCAGGGGATGAGGTTCTGGTTCCTGAACCGAGCTATGTATCCTATTCTCCGGGGGTGGTTTTCGCAGGAGGAAATCCCGTCGGTGTGATCACAAAGGAAGAAGATAATTTCCGCCTGAAAGTAAAATATCTGGAGGAGGCGGTAACCCCCCGGACAAAAGCGCTGATTCTGCCCTATCCCAACAACCCCACAGGCGGAATCATGGAAGAACACGATCTGGAGGAAGTTGCCGGGTTTGTCCGGAAACATGACCTGATGGTCATTTCGGACGAGATTTATTCTGAATTGGTGTATGACGGGAAAAAGCACTTTTCCTTTGCGGCAGTGGAAGGTATGGCGGAACGCACACTCACCATCAACGGATTCAGCAAATCCTTTGCCATGACGGGATGGAGAGTCGGCTATGCCTGCGGACCGGCGGAAATTATCGGTGTGATGAACAAAATCCATCAGTACAGTATTATGTGCGCTCCCCGGCAGGGTCAGATTGCCGCTGCAGCCGCTCTGCGGAACGGACGGGAGAACGGATATGAGGAAATCAGCAGGATGCGGGACAGTTATGACCGCCGGCGCCGTTATATGGTAAACGCGTTCCGGGAAATGGGACTGGAATGTTTTGAACCCTATGGCGCGTTTTATGCGTTTCCTTCCGTCCGCACAACCGGCCTGACCAGCGAAGAATTCTGTGCACGGCTCCTGCGGGAAAAGAATGTGGCAGCTGTTCCGGGAACGGCTTTCGGTCCTTCCGGTGAGGGAAATATCCGGTGCTGCTATGCGACATCCATCGAAAAGATTACGGTGGCGATGGAACGCATTTCTGAATTTATCCATTCATGCTGACATGATAACGGAGGAACAGGGAAATGAACCGGAGACTGATTTCACTGCTGATCTGCTTGATTCTGCTGATTCCGGCATGCCTGGCGGAGGGCTTTGATGACGAACTGGAAATAACGGAAATACTGGAATTCCTTCCGGAAGAACCGGGAAAGAAACTGACCCGGGACAGTGATGATGCTGTCATTATGACGGTCACATGCACAGGCGATTTCACAATCGGCGGGGATAACTTCCATAAGAAAGATATTTTCGCCCCCGAACTGTATGCCCATGACGGGGATATCAACTTCACCATGTCCAATGTCCGCGATATTCTGGTGAATGATGATCTGACCATTGTCAATTTCGAAGGAACATTTACGGATACAACCTATGTGCCTTCCAACAAAAAGGAAAATGAATTCCTGTTCAATATTTCTCCGTCGTATGTTTCCGTTCTGACTGACAACGGAATTGAAGCGGTATCTCTGGAAAACAACCATGTGATGGACCATGGCGATGAAGGGTATGAGGATACCAAAAACACCCTGCGGGATGCGGGGATTATCTACTCCAATTCGGAAGAAACGGGTATCTTTGAATTTCAGGGAATCCAGGTGGCCATGCTGTCATACCTCTGCATTGACCGGTACGGGAAACCATTTGGCGGATATCCGACCTTTGAGGAAAAAGTAGCGGCGGACATTGAGAATGCCAAACAGTATTATCCGCTCGTAATTGTTTCATTCCACTGGGGGCTGGAACCCACATCATCCCAGCCTAACCGCGGATACAAACCGACAGATAACCAGATAAGGCTTGGCCGCCTGGCAGTGGACAGCGGCGCGGATCTGGTGGTGGGACATCATTCCCACAGGGTTCAGCCGATTGAATACTACAACGGGGTTTATATCTGTTATTCGCTTGGCAATTTCTGCTTTGCCGGTCATAAAAGCCCGAGGGATATGACCTCCATTATGTTCCAGATCCGGTACCGGATCAAAAACGGGACGGTTTCATACAAGGATTTCCGTGTGATTCCAATCCGGATTTCGTCCAAGCAGAAAGTAAACGACTTCATTCCGACACCGTTTAAACCAGGAGCGGAATCAGACTCCATTTTCAGTACGATGCGCAGCAATTACAATACAAAAGGCCTGGATTATGCGATCACGGAGTTCCCGATGGAGTTTGAATGACCGCAGTCTCTGCCTGTACGGAGGATGAAAAATGAATGCTTCCTTTCTGCTGGATGTATTGCAGGAAGCCGGTATCGACTTCTTTGCCGGAGTGCCGGATTCATATCTGAAAGGGTTGTGTGATGAACTGTACGGCCGCTTCGGAACCGAAAGCATTCATCATATTGTGGCGCATAATGAGGGAGGCGCAGTCGGACTGTGCGCAGGCCATTATCTTGCAACGGGACGACCGGCTCTCTGCTATATGCAGAACAGCGGTTTGGGAAATGCCGTGAATCCGCTTGCTTCTCTGATGGATCCCCGCGTATACGGACTTCCCTGCCTGCTGGTGATTGGATGGCGGGGAGAACCGGGGGTTAAGGATGAACCGCAGCATGTCAAACAGGGAGAGATTACCCTGGGGCAATTGGACCTTCTCGGGATACCGTGGGGAATTCTGGATACCGACACAAGTGAAGAGCAGTTCCGGGTCATTTTTGCGGAACTGAACAAGGCTCTTCAGGATGGAAAATGTACAGCGCTTGTTGTGAAAAAAGGAGCGCTTGTTTCCGGATACAGGCCTGATTACAGCAACGAATTCACCCTGAAGCGGGAAAGAGCGGCTGAGATCCTGCTGCTTTCGATGAACGATCAGGATTTGGTTGTATCTACAACCGGGAAGCTGTCCAGGGAGATATTTGAAATCCGGGAGAGAACCGGATGCTCCCACGATCATGATTTCCTGACGGTCGGATCGATGGGCCACGCTTCCATGATTGCGCTCGGAATGGCGGAATCTCTGCCGGACAGAAGAATCTGGTGCCTGGACGGGGACGGTGCGGTACTGATGCATCTGGGCGCCCTGCCGGTGATCGGAAAGCGCTCCCCTGCCCGTCTGATTCATGTGGTGATCAATAACAGGGCTCATGAAACGGTGGGGGGTATGCCGGTCTGTTCCGGCCGCCTGAATCTGGAAAAGGAAGCGGAGGCAGCGGGCTACGCAAAGGTTCTTTCGGCTGATTCGGAGGGAACGCTTGAAGAAGCCCTGAAAATCATCAATAATATAGAAACAGGCGGTCCGGTGCTGCTGGAAATACGATGTGCATGCGGAGCCAGGGACGATCTGGGACGCCCCACAACGACTCCAAGGGAAAATCGTGACGCGCTGATGAAATTTATTACGAAAAATTAACATTTTTGACCACAAGATGTAGTATGAATCCGTTGACTGAATTCGTATATTTAGATAATATATGATAAGTAATGACAGTTGACGGAGGTGAAAATAGATGATTGCCGGTTATCAGTGCAGACCGGTCTTTCAGTATCAGTTCCGTCCCCTGATGAAGGATCACAGAGCAGCCGACGGCGGCTTTTGCATCATCCTTTATGAAAACAGCATCCTGTCATTCAGTACCTATGATGTGAACGGCGCTTTTTTGGACGAGCTGTGCTTTTCTCTTCCGCTGCGGATTATGCCCTGTTTTTACAGCCTGCTCCGGAATGCCGGGAGCTGGCTGGGGGCTTGCCCATGCGACCTGCGTGCGGCGAATCTGACTCCGTATGCATCTTCCTTTGCGTTTGATGGTTATGATCCTGTCCGCGTATGGGGAATCAATGACCTGCTGGCTCAGCCGGCGGGATCTGAAGCCGGATTCTTTACCCGGCATATTTACGTTCTGTTCGAAGATATTGCCAATCTTTTTGCCGAGAACGGAATTCGCCTGATGCTGGACGGTTTTACATGGGATACGCAGATGGTTCGTCCATTCAGGAAGAACCAGATGAATTACTCCGGCCGGCTTGGGGTTGTCTGATTTGCAGGAAGATAAAAAATAAACGCCGTACAGGCGTTTTTTTCATCAGGGAGGAAAACGGGATGACAATTCAGGAAAAAGCCCGGGCATGGAAAGAATGCCCGAGTATGACAGATGAGCTGATTCAGGAACTGCATTCGATGAATGATGAGGAAATGAATGATAGCTTTTATCGGGATCTTGCGTTCGGAACAGGCGGACTTCGGGGGATTCTCGGAGCCGGAACAAACCGGATGAATATTTTCACGGTAATCCGGGCGACAAGGGGGCTGGGAGCTTATCTGAAGGCTCATTTCGAATGCCCGTCATGTGCGGTCAGCTTTGACAGCCGGATTCATAGCCGGGATTTTGCTGAGATCACAGCGGCATCGCTGGCGGACATGGGAATCAAAGTATACATGTACCCGGTGCTGGAGCCGACACCGATGCTTTCTTTTGCGGTCCGGCATCTCAGGACTTCCGCCGGCGTCATGATTACAGCTTCCCATAATCCGGCTGCTTTTAATGGATATAAGGTGTATGGGCCGGACGGCTGCCAGGTTACGCTGGATGCCGCCCGGGCAATTCAGGAACAGATTGGCCTCCAGCCGGTTCTGGCGGATACCGTGCCGGATTTCGGGGAAGGCCTTCACTCCGGGATGATTCAATATATCTCAGCAGATACGGTGGAAGCCTATTATCAGGCTGTGCTGAAGCTGCAGATTCATCCGGTTGCAGAACCGTTGCATCTGGTATATTCCCCGCTGAACGGTACCGGTAATATTCCGGTTCGTGAAATCATGAAACGCCTTGGGAATATCACAGTGGATATTGTACATGAACAGGAGGAGCCGGATGGGAATTTCCCGACCTGCCCGTATCCGAATCCGGAAATCCGGGAAGCGATGGAGCTTGCAATCCGAAAGATGCTGGAAACGGGTGCGGATCTGTGCTTTGCAACGGATCCGGACTGTGACCGGATGGGAGCGGCGGTGCGAAACGGAGATGACGCACGTCTCATTACCGGGAATGAGATGGGAATCCTGATGCTCGACTATCTGTGCCGGAATACACCGGCCGGCACTTTGCCCCGGGTGGCGGTTAAGACCATTGTATCCACGGAGATGGCGGAACCGGTCTGCCGTCGGTACGGGGTGGAGCTGCGCAATGTGCTGACTGGATTCAAGTTTATCGGAGAGCAGATCGGGCTGCTGGAAAAGGAAGGACAGGCGGACCGATTCCTGTTCGGCTTTGAAGAAAGTTATGGATATCTTTCCGGAACGGATGTCCGTGACAAGGATGCGGTGAATGCTGCCCTGCTTCTGTGTGAGATGGCCTCACAGTTGAAAGCGGAAGGAAAAACCCTTGCGGACAGGCTGGAAGAGCTGCAAAGGGAATTCGGCTGTTATGCACAGCGGCTGCTGACATACCAGTACGAAGGAGAAGACGGACTGAACCGGATGAACCGGATTATGGAAAACCTGCGCCAGCCCCTGGACCGGATGGACCACACAGAACTGGGACAGTCGGAACGTACGGATTACCTGCTTGGAGTGAACGGCCTGCCCTCCAGTGATGTGGTGGAGTTCCGGCTCCCGGGCAGGCAGAAAATCGTTGTCCGGCCATCCGGAACAGAACCAAAGCTGAAAGCTTATCTCTTTGCCTGTGGGGATAACCCGGCTTCTGCAGAAAAAGAGCTGGATTACCTGGAAACGATCATCAATAAACTCTGCGGAGAATAAAAAAGAAAGAAGACCGCCATGAAGTATGGCGGTCTTCTTATGACTGTCCGAATCAGAAACGGGACTGCTGCTGAGCAGCATAGCACTCACGGCAGTAGACGGGACGATCTCCACGGGGCTGGAAAGGAACCTGTGTCTCGCAGCCGCAGCCGTCACAGATCACTGTGAACATCTGGCGGGGAGCACCACCGTTTCCGTTCTGAGCGCGGCGGGCGGCACGGCAGGCCGGGCAGCGGCTGGGCTCATTCTGGAAACCCTTCTGCGCGAAAAATTCCTGTTCGCTGGCAGAGAAAACGAATTCGTTGCCGCAGTCACGGCAGGTCAGGGTCTTGTCCTCGTACATGGGAATACCTCCTAAAAATGTTGTTTACCCGCTCCATTGGCGAAGAATCGTGCCCCGTTCCAGACAATGGTTATGTAAACAACCATGGAGGAAATGAACCGTAATTAACGACCAGGGGTTGGGCTTACTTGCTTAATATAACATATTTAAACTGCCAGATCAAGAAAAAAAGCCAAAAAAGAAAACAAAAATAAAACCGGTCGTTCATTTGGGAGCCGGATCCTGTATGGAAAGGATCATTTTTTCCTTCTGCTGCCTGGTCATCTTTTTGATTTCTGCTTCCCGGCGCATCGCTTCATTCCGGGAGGAACAATTCTCCAGGTATACGATCCGGACGGGCCTGCGGGAACGGGTATACTTGCTTCCCCTGCCGCTGTTATGGGCTGCCAGCCGCCTGGCAGGATCGTTGGTCCAGCCGCAGTAATAGGTTCCGTCCGAGCATTCCAGCAGGTAGGTATAAAAACAGGACGGCTTCCGGAGCGTATTATTCATCACAGCTGCTGAGCTGCAGGGAACCGTTTCCTGACATCCGGCTAAGTGCCTCTGCAATGGCGATTTTTCCGTGCGCATAGGTCAGGCCGCCCTGCATATAGGCGGTGTATGGTTCTCGGATCGGGCCGTCACAACTGAGTTCAATACTGGCTCCTGCGACAAATGTACCGGCGGCCATCACGACCGGATCGTCATATCCGGGCATATCCCATGGTTCCGGAACAGCCTGGCTGTCGACAGGACTGGCGGCCTGAATTCCCTGGCAGAAGGCCACCAGACGCTCGGGAGATCCGAACTGGATTGCCTGGATAATATCGGCACGTTTTTCGTCGGAGGAAGGAGTGGTAACCATTCCGAGCTTTTCAAAAACACGGGAAGCGAGGATAGCGGTTTTCAGCGCCTGGGCAACGGTATGCGGTGCCATGAAAAGCCCCTGGTAGAACGGACGGTACGAGGCCGCGTAGGAACCGAGTTCCCTCCCCAGTCCGGGAGCGGTCAGCCGGTAAGCGATCCGTTCCACACACTCTGTTTTTCCGACTATGTATCCTCCGGTCGGCGCAAGGCCGCCGCCGGGATTCTTGATCAGGCTGCCGACACAGACATCTGCGCCGTAATCGGTGGGCTCATCCCGGGTTACAAATTCACCGTAACAGTTGTCCACCATGAAACGGATTCCGGGATAACGGGTATGGATTACTTCGGCGATTTCACGGAAATCCTCCGGAAGCAGGCTTGGACGCCATGCATACCCGCGGCTGCGCTGGGCAATGATCAGCGTGGTTTCCGGCCGGATGGCCTGCTCCGCTGCGGAAATGTCAATCCTTCCGTTATTCAGTTCCAGGCAGTCAAAGGAAACGCCGTATTCCTTCAGGGATCCGGGATGCGGCCGGTTTCCGATTCCGATCACACTCTGCAGCGTATCATAGGGCATCCCGGTGACACTGAGGATATGATCCCCGGGATGCGTCAGGCCGGAAAGTGTCAGGCTGAGAGCAGCTGTCCCACTGGCGACATGAGGCCGCATCAGGGCAGCTTCGGTATGAAATATACGGGCATAGACGCGCTCCAGGGTATCTCGTCCGATATCATCATATCCATATCCGGTAGTTGGGGAAAAATGGCGGTAACTGATGCATTCATCCCGGAAAACGTCCAGAATGGCGCGCGTGCGGTACTCTTCATTTTCATCGATTTTCAGGAAAACAGTCTTCAGATCCTCTTCTGCGGATCGGATCAGCTTCTGGATGGATTCCATATGGTACGATTTCCTTTCTGTTATGCAAGAATCTGTCGGATCCGGCTGAGGGCGCCGGGATCACCGGCGTCAACAAACCGGATATCCGGTATCCGTTTCAGAAAAGTGATCTGACGCTTGGCGTAATGACGGCTTCCTGTACGGATGGCATCAGCAGCCTGCCCTGCTGTAATCAGGCCGTGAATGCAGGGGATCATTTCCTTATAGCCGAGGGCGTTCATGCTCTGGGCTGTTTCCGGCACACCGTCTGAAAGCAGGCTGCGGACCTCAGCTTCAAGACCGTCATGGAACATCTGATCGACACGTCGGTTGATCCGGTCATAAAGGATACTACGGTCCATTATTGTGGATACAACCCGCCACTCAAAGGGAGAATGAACAGGACGGTTTTCCTGGCGGGAAAAAGGGATCCCGGTTGCTTCGGTCACCTCGATGGCACGGATCGTCCGCCGGACATCGTTCAGGGGAAGCTTTGCGGCAGTATCGGGATCATTCTTTTCAAGCCGGGCATGCAGGATCCGCTTCCCTTCTTCGCTCAGCGCCAGAAGGTTCAGCTCTTCCCGCAGAGCGGGATTGGCCGGGACGTTCCCCATTCCCATTGGCATCATCATTGCCTGCAGATACAGCCCGGTCCCGCCGACAAACAAAACGTTTTTTCCTGTATGAACCAGTTTCCGGATCAGGGACTCCGCCTCCGGGACATATTCGGAAACACTGAAGGATTCTTCCGGATTCCGGATGTCCAGGAGGTGATGCGGAACAAGCTGCTGTTCTGCAGCGGTTGGTTTGGCTGTGCCGATATCCATCCGCCGGTAAATCTGCATGCTGTCCATGCAGAGGATATCCCATCCCATCTGTGCGGCCAGTTCTATGGCAAATCCGGATTTTCCGCTGGCGGTCGGGCCGGTCAGGACCCGGCATATAATTCGATCCGGCATGATTCCTCTCCGTTCAGGTTCAATTCTGGATGCGCTTGAATTTCCGGTCCAGCTCCCGATGGCTGATGGAAACCACCAGCGGGCGTCCATGCGGACAGGTCGGGGTCACTTTCTTTTCAATCATTTCTTCGATAAGACTGCGGAGCTGGTCCTCAGAAAGTTCTTCCCCGCCCTTGACCGCGTGTTTGCAGGCCGTCTGCAGGAGGGCAGCCCGCTTTTTGTCAAAAGCCAGGGCATGCTTTTCATCCAGGTCTGCCAGGATGTCCCGGACAAATCCGGTGGTTTCGGCTTCGCCCAGAACCATGGGAATCGTGCGGACTGCAACGTCCTTTTCCCCGAAGGAATCGATCACAAGGCCGATGGATTCAAGCTCTTTCCGGTTGTCTTCAATCAGGGAGATTTCCTTTCGGGTCATTGGAATGATAATCGGTACAAGCAGCTCCTGGCCGAGATTCTGGACAGCGTTTTCCTGCATCAGGCGGTCAAAGAGCAGGCGTTCGTGCACGGCATGCTGATCGACAAGCAGCAGATGATCCTCATATTCAATCAGGATAAAGGTGTTGAAAACCGCACCGAAAATTTTAAGCGGCCGGGACACCTGCGGAAGAATCGTGCTGATCTGCTCGGCTCTCTCTTCCCTGAATCGTACCGGAGGAACTGCCGCGGGGGGAATGGGGGCGGCAGCCGGGGCAGGGATACCGGCAGAGGATACCGGAGTGACAGGCGGCACAGTCTGAACAGCGGGGGCTGCACGATACTGCTCCGGAGGTTTCACGATTTCCCGGAAAACCGGTTCCGGAGGAACTGCGGGAGAAATGACGGAAGCCTGGGCAGGAAGCGCCTTTGCCATGGTGACAACGGCGGCCGGCGGTACCGCAGGATTCTTTCCGGCGGCAGGAACCGGTTCCTGGGGTATACGGTCACGCGTCAGGAACATCTCCACAGGTCTTTCAAAAGCATCACGGTCCTTCAGTGCTTCAAGGACAAGCGTCAGGACTGCTTCACTGACGGCTGTTTCATCACGGAAACGGACCTGAAGTTTGTTCGGGTGGACGTTGACATCAACATTTTCAAACGGGATGCTGATATGAAGGGCGCAAACCGGGAACTTTCCGATCATCACACGCTCACGGCATGCCTGCTCCAGAGCATTGGAAAGCGTCTGGCTCTGCATAATCCGGCGGTTGATAAAGAACATTTCCTGGTTTCGGTTGCCGCGGGCATTATCCCCGATTCCGACGTATCCTTTCAGAATGATGCCGTTCATATGGCCGTCCACTTTCCGCATGGTACTCAGTGCCTGTCCGCCGTAAACGGTATGCACAGCAGAGGAAAGTTGTCCGTCACCCGGAGAATGATACAGGACTTTGCTGTTGGAAAGATATCGGAAACTGATGTCCGGGCGGCTGAGGATCAGCTGGGTGATCAGTTCATTCACGGCAGCTCCTTCCACTGACGGCTTCTTCATGAAATTACGACGGACGGGTGTGTTGAAGAAAAGGTCCCGGACGATGATGGTGGTACCGGCCGGAGCGGCAGTTTCTTCGACGGAAGTGATCTTTCCGCCTTCGTTAATTACTTTCAGGCCGGTATCCCGGTCCCGGGTACGGGTGGTCAGGGTGATGCGGGAAACAGCTGCAATACTGGCCAGCGCCTCTCCGCGGAACCCGAGCGTCTGGATTGCATCCAGGTCCTGTTCCCGGGATATTTTGCTGGTGGCATGGCGTTCAAAAGCCATGCGGATATCGCTTTCGTCAATACCGCAGCCGTTATCTGTAACCCGGATATATTCCAGGCCGCCTTCACGGATTTCAATTGTCACGGAAGTGGCGCCGGCGTCCAGGCTGTTTTCAATCAGTTCCTTGATAGCAGATACAGGGCGCTCCACCACTTCACCGGCAGCGATTTTGCCGATCATGCTTTCACTGAGCATGCGGATCTTGCTCATTGTCGCAGTCTCCCTTCATGGTTACAGTTTAAGGGCTTTCTCCCGGAGCAGGAACAGCTTGTTGATGGCGTCCATGGGTGTCAGGGCCATAACGTCCAGTGCCTGCAGTTCATCCAGTATTTCGGTTTTCCGGTAGTCAAACAGGTCCAGCTGCTCATTCATCCGCTGCTGGTTCTGCTCCCCCAGGATATTCTGCCCGATCGTATTCTGGTTAATGTCACTGACTTCAAGCCGGGCCTGGATTTCATGCGCCCGGACTATGACCGGCCGGGGAATTCCGGCCAGGCGGGCGACATGGACGCCGAAGCTTTTGTCAGCACCGCCGCGGATAATTTTCCGAAGGAAAATAACGTCCTCTCCGTGTTCCTTGACGGAAATGCAGTAATTCTTGATTCCGTCCAGATGTCCCTCCAGCTCGCTCAGTTCATGATAATGCGTGGCAAACAGCGTTTTTGCGCCGATTCGTTCCTTGCTGCAGATGTATTCGACAACGGCCCACGCAATCGCCAGGCCGTCAAATGTGCTGGTTCCCCGGCCGATTTCATCCAGGATGATCAGGCTGTTCCGCGTGGCATTGCGCAGGATATAGGCGGTTTCGCTCATTTCCACCATAAATGTGCTCTGTCCGCTGGCAAGATCATCGGATGCGCCGACCCGGGTGAATATCTGGTCGCATACAGACAGCCTGGCTTCCTTTGCCGGAACAAAGGATCCGATCTGCGCCATCAGGCAGATCAGGGCAACCTGCCGCATGTAGGTGCTTTTTCCGGCCATGTTCGGGCCGGTAATAATCATCATGCGGTTATCATCCAGGTCCAGCAGCGTATCGTTCGGAATGAAACCGCTTTCCCCGATGCTTTGTTCCACCACCGGATGACGGCCTTCTGTTATGGCAATGGTACCGTCTTCCGTCATGAGCGGACGGACGTATCCGTTTTCAGATGCGGTCCGGCTCATGCTCTGATAAACGTCCAGGTGCTTCAGTGCAATGCTGGTTTTCTGGATCCGTCCGATTTCCGCGGCGATCCGGTCCCGGATTTCGTTGAAGAGCTGGAGTTCCAGCCGGACACTCTGCTCCTGCGCACCGATGATTTTCTGCTCAATTTCCTTGAGTTCAGCGGTCATATACCGCTCGGCTCCGGTCAGAGTCTGCTTGCGGATATACCGGTCCGGAACCTGGGACAGAAAACTCTTGGTCACTTCG
>Ga0247610_10003202_pt1 | contig 18160 bp, 23 predicted proteins | sample 174DNAGHGhighgp2_FD_193483 | JGI IMG/M metagenome (GOLD analysis project Ga0247610, IMG submission 193483) | Sheep rumen microbial communities from Palmerston North, Manawatu-Wanganui, New Zealand - 1742 DNA GHGhigh gp2 | ecosystem: Host-associated > Mammals > Digestive system > Stomach > Rumen... | reverse complement strand
AAAGGATGCACCGGCTTCCACAGCCGAATTTACTGTAGCTAAGGAACCGGACGAGAGTGACCTTCCTTTCTAATTTATTAAGTTGTTGAATATAATTTGGATTGGAGCTGTTGTGAAACAGTTCCAATTTTTTATTAATTTTTGATAATTTTTTACTATATTATATCGAAAATACCAATAACATTTATGATTCATGACGATGTTAAATTTCCGTTATATGTACACGCAAACGGCAAATCATACAGACTGTTTTTTGATTATAAACTGAATATACAAACAAACACATTTAATTGGTATGTAAGTTATGTTGGAGATACTGGAATCCTTTACTTGGACCACGATTACTATCATAACGAATTACTAACAAGATTTAACAACTTTTTGAAAACAATACAACAATGAACAACTTCGAATTTGAACACAATGGACAAAAACTTTGGTACAGCCGTAGTTTGGCATGCAATTTGATTATATTCAAAACAACCAATTACGACCCAATGACTATTACGCATGTTTTAGCAAACAAACGTGGACAAGGTTGCGAGTTCAATAAAGGATTGTGGAATCTTCCGGGTGGATTTATCGATTTCGGGGAGGATGCAATCGACTGCGCACTTCGAGAGACATTTGAGGAATGTGGCGTTGATTTGAAAAAACGTAAATGTTCATGTCAATTGTTCAAATTAGATACAAAGCCTACTGGAAAACGTCAAACAATGGTTGCAACCTATGTTATCCTTGTTGATGAAGACGAAGTAAAGGATTGGGAATTGTCAAATAAAAATTCTGAACCTGATGAAGTTGAAACTGTTGAGTGGGTTAACGTAAACGAGCTCGACAAATACAAGTGGACTAACAATCAGAAAAATCTTATTAACGATGCATATTTAAATTATTTTTTAGGAAGCGTATGAATTTTGAAAAACGAATTGAAGAAAGCGTAAAAGACCGCTGCAAAAATTGTGAAAACTTGTTGAACCATTTGTGTGATGGTAAAAAGGCGCATTGCATGAAATACGGAGGAATACGATGAATGTAATATTTCTTGACATAGACGGTGTATTGAATAGTCAACAATACTCCATTCGTTTTTACGACATAATTCATTCAAAACAAAAGGTGAATGTAGATTCATGGCAGTTTATCGACCCTGAATGTTTGGACCGTATTTTGCAAATATGTATGGTAACGAATGCAAAACTTATCATATCATCATCATGGCGGCATCACAACTATGTAAATACGATTGACGATTTCAAGAAATACGAAAGTCTGTACAAATTGGTTCCTCATATTATTGGTATAACGCCACGTTCGGAAGCTCGTATTCGGGGAAAGGAAATCAAATACCTTTTGGACAATTGGAAACAAAGCGCAGATGACGGTTATATCAATAAGTATTATAGAGATTTGCCATTGTTTGATTATGTAATTTTGGATGATGACAAAGATATGCTTCCAGAACAAATGTCTCATTTTATTCAAACTGATTGGACGGTAGGACTTACAGAATATCAAAAGGAAGAAATCATAAAACGATTCACGAAAATCGAAAAATAAGTTATTATTAAACAAAAATCTAAAAATGACAAATCTTATCTTAGTTTGTGCATCCATTTTAGTTTTTGTTGTTTACAATTGGGTGACAATTCATAAATATGGGTTGCCACCTTCTTTGTCTGATTCCTATTACGATTTGGAGTCAACACACAAAGGCCTCGGATGGTTGTTCATCGGTATGATGTGGACGTTTTCATTGTTGCTTCTTCCTGCGTGGTTGAATATTACCGAAACAGTCAGCGATTGGTCATATTATTTGACTGCGTTGCCATTCTTTACGGTTGCATTTATTTGTGGTGTTGGTGCGGCCGCACCATTCCGTGATAGGGGAATGGTAGAAACAGTTCATATGTTTTGTGCAAAGGCGGCTGCGGTAACGGCACTCGCATGGATTTGTAGCGTATGTTGGAAAATCGCATACGTGATACCTGTAATGCTTGGCGTTTGCTGGGGTATTGCATACTTGACAAAAACAAATAAAGCATCACGTGATTGGTGGTGGGAAATGGTTGCATTTTCGTCATTGTTCATTTCAGAGTTTATTGAAACATTGTGCATGTACTTGAATGTTCCAATTTATTAATTAATTGATTTTCAATAAATTAAAGGGGTTGAGATTAATTTTCGACCTCTTTTTTATATGTTATATTGTTACTAACTAAATATATTATTATGGAACAAGAAGTTAAAAAACAATCTAAGACAAAACTTATCGTTGCTATTACTTTACTTGCATTATTGGTTGGATTTTGGTTATCTACCTTTTTCTGGTTGCCTAAGTATGCAGCAACGCATCCTATTTTTCACAAGTACACCTCATTTGAAATTTACACTGAGATGAATCAATTGCGATATGACAGTATCAAGTTGGAACTTATTGATGCGGTTGACTGGTATATTCATCAAGTTGCGCCGTCCTCTGCGTTGAATGGATGTGTAATCGTAGATAAATGCGTAGCGCATGATATTGACATTTGTTTTGTTTTGGCTCAAGGTGAAATCGAGTCGCATTTCGGTACTATGGGATTGGCACGAAAAACAAACTCGGTATTCAATGTATTTGCATTTGATGGACACGATTACAATAAGATAAACGCAAACGGAAAATATGCCCACCCAAACGATTGTGTAGGACCATACATCAGATTACTTAAAAATGATTATCTTGTAAATGGTAAAACCGAATACGATATGCTTGTAAAGTACGTAAACAAAGACGGAAAACGTTATGCAACAAATGAGCAATATGAAAACAATCTTTTGAATAAGATGACCAAAATCAAAACGGTTACACCAATCGACTCAACATATCAAGAACTGAAAAAACAAGCATTGATTCTTGGCATTTGAGATTAATTTTCAATTAAAAGTTGCTATATTATATTGTAACAATTTTTAAATCATTTTATTATGCTAAGCGAACTAAAAATAAGAAGCCAGTTTCATATCTTCAACAAGCTCTACTTCAACAACGAACTTCCTGAGCCTAAAAGAATCGAGTTCAAGAACGTTAAGGGGTTTATCGGACAATTTCAAAAGTATGGACGTTATGATAATGGGGGAACCTGTGTTATCCGTTTTTCGACCGCTTGGGAGTTAACAGACCTCGAAGTTGAAAGAACGCTTCTTCACGAAATGATACACGAATGGCAATGGGTTTGCAATCATCCTCTCGGGCACGGAATGAGTTTCAAATGGTTTGCCCGTAAGATTAACAACATGACCAACAACAAATACGGTATTTCGCGTTGTTCTACGTTGTCTAACCCTATTAGTACGAAGGATGCAAACAAAGACGATTTCAAAGGTTGCCTTATCGTTTACGAGAATACCGATTATCCTGAACAAATCATGTTTGCCTGTTGTAACGTAAAGAACGTGAACAGCTTTAAAAGCTGGTTCAACACGTTAAGAAGACGTGACCTGAAATACGTCCATTATTATCTTGCTGAGGGAAGCGCGTTGAACTCGATTAGAAAATCCGTTCGCCGCATAAATGGTTATCGTGTTTCAAAAGAGGAATTCAAAAATAAAATCGAAAAAACGATAATTCATGAATTGTGACCCGTATGACATTATTTTTTGAGATGCATATAAATTATTATATAATTCTCGAAACTGTCTCAGAAAGCACAAAACATCTATCAACAATAAACAATTAATTACTATGACCAAGTATATAATCAAACAAACAGGACAATACGTGGAAAACAGCGAAACCGTTTACACGTATACTGTGTACAAAGGTATACTTGGCGGTTTGATTTGGGTTACGGTATTTCATCGCGTAAATAAGTATCCTGAATTTGCAATAAACGACTGTGAAAACTTTATTCATAGTCAGCACGGTCATATTGTTCATCTTTCAAAATGACTGTTCGTTGTTCGCAAAATGCAAACAATATCGTACAACAACTTTAAAATCAAAATTTATGGCAAAATATATTTCACCCGAAACTTATAAAAAATTCGTAAAAATTGTTCCCGAGTTGAAAAGAAAAATTGATTTGATAGAACTTTGGGGCGATGTTTGTTTTGAACATTCCATATACGGGGATTTGACCTCGAACAAAAAGAAATGCATATTATCGTTTATCTATAGGGACAAAGAATATTCTGTCGAAAAACCATTAAAAGAAGTGTTGTATGTCACGGATGCTGGAGACGTTGTAGATAATAGATACGAGGTTTTGTTTCCACTTGCACTTGATATGATATATGAAATCGTGACAGAACAAATGGAAAAAGATTCAACAAAAAAATCAAAAAAGAAAAAAGAGAAGACCGTTTAATCAGTCGTCTCTTCTTTTTGTTTTTTCTTTTTCTTTTCTTTTCGTGTTGTACCAAAAACATCACTACCGGGATCTTTGTATGTTGGCGGTTTTAAATCGCCCATTCCCATTGTATTTCCTGGGGTTGCAAAAGTTGATTTATCAATCATATCACCGATTGATGTAGAAACTTCTTCACCAACAAAATCGCTAAGCTTTTTCATTATTTCTTTTTGGATGTTTTCTTTTTGGCAGGTGTTGCTGCGGGTTCTTCAACAGGTGCTTCTTCTGCAGGTGTTTCTTCTACCGGCGCTTCAACAGGTGTTTCTTCTGTTACTGTTGTTTCGTCTACAACCGGTGCTTCTTCTACCGGCGCTTCAACAGGTGTTTCCTCTGTAGGTGTTTCCACAGGTGTTTCGTCTATCACGGTTGTTTTGTCCTCTGTAGGTGTTTCCACAGGTGTTTCATCTACAATATGTGGCAATCCTGTAGCATCTGGACAATTTGGTTCATTTTTAATTTCATTATCTTGTGCGAGTTTTTTATCAGCTGGACAAAAACCATATTTAACTGCTTTCGAATATAACCACGTTTCAGTTACAAATTTTCTAAATCTTGCTTCGTCAATACTGCCATCTTTTAGAATTACAGCTCTACGACGTAGTATTTTTTCAATTGTTTCTTTTTCGGTCATCATAAAAATATTTTTATTCAGTAATTAAAAAATAACAATCACGTCTTAGTAATGTAAATAAAACAAAAACATTTTTTATATTTATTTACTTACGATAAGCAAATGAATAATAACAATATATCATTAGAGAAAGCGCTTGAGGCGTATCGAGCAAAACATGTTCCCGTTGAACTTACATGGAAACAACACTTTGTAAATGAAACATTTAGTTCGGACAGTGCGCTCGAATTAACACCTGATGAGAAGCGACAATATGTAAAACGTTTGATTGAGTGTAATGTGACCATCTTCGACAGTATCAAAGCTACGAAAGGCGGTCATATTTGTACACTTTTGGACTTGTTGAAAACACTTATAAGTCCTGATAATAAAAACGTTACAAAGATTAACCGTAAAGTAATCTATCCAACCTCAAATGGTGAACGTCCTATCGGTAAGACCGCGTTTGATTTATGGAACGGATTTCAGGTTATCGATATGGATATAAAGGATGAAGTAATGGCGAAAAAACTTAAGGTTGTATTGTTTGAACACCTCAAAAAATATAACTGGTTTATTGGTGTTGCTTTGTCAAGTTCTGGTAAAGGTCTTCATATTTATACAAAAATTCAGGTATCAGATAACGAACGTAAAGACGACCGTACGAAGAAGATTGCGTATTTAACAAACTTCCGTCACAAATATTCATTCGTTTATCTTGTTTGTATTAACGCAGCTGAAGAGATTGGTTTTACAAAAGAACAACTGCTGAAGTGGATGGACTTGTCAATGTTCAAACCACAACAAGGCGCGTTTATTGGATATGACCCAAATGTATTGTTCTCAACGCATTTTTTCGAGGACTTCTTGTATATGAACTTCGATAATGTTGAGGATATGGGTCATCCTGATGTTGACTGGGTAACTTATCCTGACCTCAAGGAAGTGTTCAAACGCTGGGAATGGTTTGAAGACACTGATGAAGACAGCGAAGTAAATGTTGAGGTAAAGGATGCGCCTGAACTTACAACAAATACGCATTCACCTGTCCATTACAAACACTTCGAGCGTTGGCGTCTTGCAAATACGCTTGTAAAATTGTACGGACAGGAAAAAGGTTATATTTATCTTCGTATGATTTGTTCTGGTGTTAAGAACAAGGAGTTGCAATCAGACTGTATTACTGCAAGTCGTCACAACAAACCAATTGATGTTTGGGCGGTTAACCGTTTGAATACACAACATGGATTCAAAATAAAATTGAACATTTCGGAAGAAGAAACTAACGTACAAGAGCTTTGCGAAACAATCGACAACATCGAAAACCCTACATTGCTTCGAGAGTCGCCAAACACTAAAGAATATTATATAAAATCAAACGAGTATCTTGGCAATATCAAATGGCAATTGCTTAAGGACTGCGGCATGATTACACTCATCGAAGCCGGTGCAGGTGTTGGCAAAACTGAAATGGTAAAGTCGCTTACTAGAGATGGTAAGCGTATTATGATGGTTATGCCGTTTACTTCAACAATCAAGTCAAAAGTCGAAAATGTTGAAGGATGGCAATACGTGTATGGAAACAAAAAGGTAAAACTTGATACAGGTGACTCAATCGCATTGACGGTTGACAAATTCAGCCATATGAATTTGATGGAACTTAAAGAGGCTGGATTTGATTATATCTTCCTTGATGAGTCGCATTTGTTGTTTCAATCCGAATACAGACCTGTAATGCCTAAGGTGATTGAGATGATACGCAATACACAGGTCCCAATCATCTTGATGTCCGGAACGCCTGTTGGTGAAACGGTGTTTTTTGATGATATTGTACATTTGAAGGTAATTAAAGAGGAAACACGCAAAAAGGAATTCCATGTAATCTTAACCGAAAGACCTGATGACAATATAAACCACATGATTGACAAAATGGCACAGGATATTGTATCAGGCAAGCGAATATTGTTTCCTACAAACAAAGGAACATTGTACAAAACACGTCTTGAGGCACAATTAGTAAGTGTATTGGAATCAAAATATGGTTACAAGAAGAAGGTAATAGTCAACTATTACAAAAAGTCAAACGTTGGTGAAACATTTATGGATGATGTAAATGTTCAAAAGACAATTAAGAAAACAAACGTATTGCTTTGTTCGAATTATTTGTCCGTAGGCGTTGATATTCTTGACCGTTTCGATTTCAATATTTATTTTAACGATATATGGATGCCTCAGGAGATAGAACAGTTCGCAAATCGTCTCCGTTCGCATGACTTGTTTATATATTTGTTCTTGAATAAATGTGACACGGATGGCAACTCGCTTGGTATAACGCATTTTAAACCATTGAATATGAAATATTCCGATGAGGAAAAGAAGTTCTACAAGTCAGTTATCGATTTGTGTAATGGTATGCTAGCACGAAATCCAATCGAGTTCAAATACAATTCTCTTATTTCGACATTCATATTGCAAAACAAGTTCATAGAATATAACGAACTTGAAAATAAATATTATATAAACGATATAGCATATAAAACAATTTATTTTGAGCGTAAGTACCGAGAATATGTACAACAATTGCCTGTATTGACGCGAGGAATGAAATCATACGGGTATATTTATTCATCCGAGGACAAAGGTGCATATCGAGCAAGTCGTGAGGAGATACTTGGTATAAACGCATCAAAGGATAACGCAACTTCAGCATTGCGCGCACAACAAACATTGTACGCTGAGGAGTTGATGGACTTGATTACTGAAGACCGTTTAACGTTGTACCGCGATGTTATTGCAGGACGTTATGAGCGAATTAAGGCAGACCGTTGGGAAGAGGATCCTATTAATAAGAAAATCTATGTAAAAGACATGGAAGTATTTGATAAGGTTATACCGCTATTCGTTTCAATGTCAAAACTTTATGAACCTGAAGATATTCGAGAAATATTTGATTTTTGCCGAAATAACAATGGTACATTCAATTACGCAGCCATAACGCGCATGCGCACGTTAATCAATATGGTATATAACAACAAACGAAACCGTCTTGATTTACCGATACAACGCTTTATGGAGAAGACATACGAATTTGCTGAACAGGAAGAATGCAAAAAGGTTGAAATCGACAAGTTCATTAATAAGTTTTCTTTCGAATATATGAAGGCTGAATCTACCGACCCAAAGATGGCAATATTTTTGTCGGAGATTGTTACAGAACAAGTTAAGAAGAGTTTTATGATGTTGTTTAAGTGTTTGGTGTCCGTATCAAAACCAAACAAAAAAGGAATCGTAAAACTTAACAAAATCGAATTGATGTGGAAAACGCGTGAGGAAAAAGAATCTGAAATTTACAAAAACGAAAATATATACATACTTGCTGAATTTTTGGAGCATGTACAAATAAATAAAACTGTAGTGGATAATGAGTAAAAAACGTAGTACGTTTGTCCAATTCATGGATAAGAATGAGGACTTGGCTGAGGAATATGAAAATGAAGTAGGAGAAGATTTGTGGTCTTTGCCTATTCAGGATATAGAGGAAATAACAAGCGCAATTGCATCAAAATTAAAAATAGGATTCAATTCCGTTTTGAACAATTGCATTAACTTAGCAATACAACAAAAGGAATCGCTGTTAGAAGTATTGTCGAGGATTGGTGTATCAAATGAGCAACAATTCAGTTCTGACAGTTCTTTGCAGAAATATTTCAAAGAAATAAATCAAATATATACAAAGAACAACAATGACTATGATATACCATTTTGTAAGGAAAACCGAGAAAAGATTATCAGCATGAATCTTAAATCGGTTATTGCAATCGCAAAATGTTATCAAGGTCTCGGAATTGAATTTCAGGATTTGATTAGTGCAGGCAATGAAGGTCTTTGTCGTGCATTTGAAAAATACGACCCAAAACGAGCTAGACTAAAAGAGGACGTAATAGATGCAATAAACCGATTTGGGGACACAATAACGTATGCGCAATGGAAATCTATTATAACTGAGTTTTTGACCTATGGAGACACAATAAAACGTGAATTTGACAAGAAATTTAAAGACGGTGAGATATATACAAAGGACGAACTCGTAAAATGGGTTGACAAAAACATAAAAAATGCAAAATTCAATTCCGTTGCCTGCAAATGGATTAAAGCGTTTATATTGCAGGAGATAAATACGAATAGTCGAATGGTGAAAAAACCAAAATCAGAAATTGACAAAGACAAGGAAGAAACAGGAACATACAAAAAAGAGGTACTCGTAAAAATAGATGCACCAATTTCAGGCGAAGAAAATGGCAAAACAGTTGGCGATTTGTTGACATCAGAAGACGATGGCGTTGAAAAGGAATCTCTTGAAAACGAAGAAAACTACAAAATATTCAAACAAGGATTGAACATATTGCTTACAGGTGTCAAATCTCGCGACCGTAGAATAATCTTGAAAAAATTTGGCATCGGGATGATACGACCGTTGCAACCAAACGAAATTGCGGCTCAGGAAGAACTGTCCGTTGCTCGTATTAGTCAAATTATCAACAGTACGCTTGAACAAATGATGGAAAATTCGAAAAAATACGCAGACAAGATTGACAAAGAGTCATTATTTAGCGCATTGGAACGTTTAGTGTAAATTTTTGATTATTATTTTCTATATTATATTGTAATAACAAACAAAGATGTTTAAATATATAGGAATACGTGGACATAGAGGTGCTGGCAAAAATACGGTCAGCTATCTAATCGGAACGGCAATCGATTATTACCTGAGAAATAATTCTTGGGAAGGTTTTTTTGAAACATACGAAAAAGCTGTTGCACGTGTACTTAAAGATGAAGACTTCCTAAACGAATCTGATTTTAGGAATGTTTTCTTCGAGTCTTTTGCAGATACACCTAAAATTATGTTGGCACAATTGATTGGTATGCCTACTGAATATATGTATGAAGATTGGTGTAAGGATTCAATTATTGTTGACCTTGTTGATTTTAGTTATACACAAGCGAAAGACAAAATTGATTTAGCACAAAAGATAGAAACTTTACATCCTACAACGGCGCAACGTTTAAAAACGGATATGCTTGAAAAAGATATGACTTCAATTGACACACACGTATATATTACACTTCGAGAATTGATTTCATACTTCAGCAAATACGTAATGCAATCATTTTTTGGTAAGAATGTTTGGATTAAATCGCTGGAAGTAAGTCGTTGGGAATCTGAACGTTTTTATACAGGTTCAGGTAAAACGATATACAAAATCTTTACGGATTGTAAATTTCCGACCGAGATTTCCTATATTAAAAACAATTCAGGAATTATCGTCAAGATTAACAGGGATAATAACATAAAAGAAGGAACAAATATTTCGAAAGAACTCGAAAACGATGACCGATTTGATTTCGAAATTAATCTTGATGGTAATCTGCTGAAAACTGAAACATTTGAGACAATTAAAAGTATAACCTCTAAAATTATTAGTGAATGACAAAAACAATTGTAGCATTTGACCTGGAGACTACAGGTTTGGATGTTCAAAACGACCACGTTGTTCAAATCGGTTTAGTTCGCTTCGACAGCGAAACATTTGAAGAACTTGAATCAAAAAGCTGGTATATTAAACCTGGTGTTGATTTCGAAATGGCACCTGAGGCTCAAGAAAAGACCGGACTTACAAAAGAATTTATTATCGAGAACGGCGTTTTGCTTGCAGACATTTGGCAAGAAGCGCTTGATTTCATTGGCACCGATGATATGCTTTCATATAATGGCAATCATTTCGATGTTCCTATGCTGTACTATAACCTTCTTCGTTATGGTTTGACTTTTGATTTTTCCAATAGGACATTTTATGACTCACTTATTATCGAGCGCAAACGCAATTCCAACAAGTTGGCGGATGTTTATCGCCGTTATACTGGAAAGGAACTTGAAGGTGCGCACGATGCACTTTGCGATGTTCGTGGACTAATTGAGGTGTTCAAATATCAGAACAATATCAAAGAAGGAATTGAGGATCCCGATTTCAACCTTGTTTCGCCTGAAGGTTTTATTAAGCGAAACGATAAGGGCGAAATAGTATTTACGGTTGGCAAGTACAAAGACAAAACAACCAATGAAATTTGTATCAAAGATCCCAATTATATCAAGTGGGTCCTCGAAAAGTTTTCAAAATTGACCGGTGATTCCATCAAAGAATCGTGGTATAAAGAACATCCGAAAAACAATTAACATTATTTATTAACTTTTTAAATTATATTTTAAATGAAGAAAGACAAAAGAAAACAAGTTGATGAGACTGAAGTACAATTGCCAAAGATTGAACGTGTACAAGTTTGGGTTGTAAACAATCATCAAAATCTAAAGTCGTCAATGGATATTGATTGGCCTGAGTTTACAAATGAAGTTGAACGTATCAAAGCAAATTCTCGCCGTTATGCGAAAATGCCAATTGCTGAGGCGATGTGCGGAATTAAAGAACTGACCGTAGAGGAGCCGGCACTTCCAGTAACGCCACAAATCGGAACTATATTCAACGCTCAACTGACAAAGCACGGAAATATGGTATCTATTACCGGTATTTCAACAAAGGAGACCGTTATTTGTCGAAACAACCTGAAACGTTTTACGAATATGGAAGTAACCAATCGTGAAGTTCAAGCAAAGGTTGTTGCAATCGATAAAGTACGCCAAACGGTTACTATTGATGTATTGCAACCTATGTTTGAAAACTGGGTTAACGCAATTACGGCCGATAAGACCATCCAATACAATGTCAAGAATCCTCAGACAGTAACCGTACACGACTTGAAACTCGGAAACGGCGGTTTTGTTGGCAAGGCTGAGGTACCTGTTATTTCCGAACTGATTGGCGAGCCGTATTTTATCGATGCATTCATTCCAGGTTCGCAGATTGTATTGAACATTGAAAACGATTTTGCTCGTTGGAATGGTCAGACTGTAGAAACGTTTGTTGCCGGTTACACAACTCGTCCAGGTTCTGTAAATCAAATGAGTTTGATTTGTTCACGAAAAGCACTGTTGAACTTCGCTGGAAATCTGACAAAGATTGAACTTTACGGTGATTACTGCACAAACGGAAAGAAGTGGAAAACATTTGTCAAGTCAACTTTCAGTGGCGTAATTACAGGTGTAATCAACAGCTCAAAGAAATGCGGCGTATTTGTTGAACTTCCGTTGTTCAATATTACCGGTATGATTAACGTTGAACCTGAGCGTTTGGTTGATTTCAAAGCTGGAGAAGAAATCAATGTTCGCATTACCGATTTCGAACCAATGCTTGAGTACGACCCGACAACTGGAGCTACAATCCATCAAGAGCCATACAAAATTGAAAATGGTTGTCTAAAGAGCTGTATTTTGAAGCCCGTATTCGAATTGGCTTAATACAACAAAATGACAATTATGTAGTGACAAAATAACAAAAAGCGTGCTTTTGCACGCCTTTTGTTGTATATTGTATATAGCAAATTATTGTGACACTATGTCAAAATCGATATTGTTGAATCTAAATTTTATATCAAATGTTTCGTTCTGACGCTCGAGTTTATTGTAAGAAAATTCCATTCCGTCAATTCCATCAATACGTGGTTGGAATAACTTAATGCGACTCAATATTATTCCAGTTTCATCAATAATTTCAACCGTAAACAAGTCATCAGGTTTTTCTACATTAGCATATTCTTTCAATGCTTTGTGAAACGCCGTTTCGTACAACATAAAGTAATTATACAATCCTTGGTTTTTACGAAGTGTTACTGTAAATTCGTTTGCTAGTTGAGACAATATATTTTTTGGAGAGTATGTTGTATTTGTTCTTGATGGTTCGATACTTATACGTTTTCCTTTTATACCGATTTGAGGATTATGATTCTCAGGATGTTGTGGCGAATGTTGGTCTTGTTCGGTCAACAAATCTGACAATCCTGGGATAGTAACAGCCTGAATAGATTCATTTAAGTAATCGATTGGTGTAGTAATAACACTTTTGTCTGTGTTTAAAATTTTTGCATATTTTTCCTCAACTTCCTTAGGCAAAAAATCCTTAGGAAATTTGAATACGAACAAATCAGCGCGTGGTGATAATGACAATGAAATCATAAAATATTGTTTTTTGAAATAATAACTTAAAACGAGGTTAATTTTTCATTTAGTTTTTATATGTTTAATTACAATATATATGTATATAATGAATACAGAGATTGAACGTAATGAACTGGCCAAAAAATATTTGCCACTTGTAAAGAAAATTAGTAATCAAATGTTTAACAAATGCTCGTTAGATTATGACGAGATTGAAGGATTTGCTTGGGAAGGATTTGTTCTTGCGATGAACAACTATGACCCCAAAAAATCAACAATGACATTTACATCGTATGCTGCGTATGGTATTCGAAATGCAATTTTGAATGGTATTAACGAAACAGGCCGCACAATTGCAATTTCGTATTACAAACAAAAGAAGATGAAGGAAAACGGTGAAGAATTGCCTACATCAATTTCGCTTCAAAAGAACTTTGATAATGAAGATCATTTGGAAAGCCTTGGTATCGATGACAACACAATTTTTGATAACCCGTGGGATGTTCTTATTAGCAAATTGAAGGAAAACTTCAATGAGGATTGGGTTGATATGTTTTGTTCCATTTATGGTTTAGATGGTCATGACGTTGAAAAAGGAAAAGACATTGCAGCTCGTCAAGGCATTTCAGGTTGTCTTGTAACAAAGCGTACACACAAAATGATTGAGTTCATACAAAACGATAAGGAATTGGCGGACATTTTGCGTGACTTGCTATAAAAAACAAAACAATATAATGGATTTGAAGTTTTCAAAATTAGAAGTTGGTTTTCAAAGTAACAATCGGTATCATAACATACCTTCAATAGTATTGACGATTTCTGGTTGTAATATGAAATGCATATCAAAAAACGGTTTTGTATGTAAATATGCATATGCAAATGAAAACATATACGATGAAGAAGATGCAATAGGATTTATTGAGAAAAATTCTGATATAAATCATATTGTAATCAAAGGAGGTGAACCATTGTTGTACAAAGAACAACTTGAAAAGTTTCTAAACCGCATTTGGCGAGACGATTATGTTATCACAATTTACACAAATGGTACATTGCCAATTTTAAATCCGTTATCATTCAAATATCGAATTGCGTTGTATGTTGTAAACATTGGAGAAAAATACCTGCCTAAGCCGGGAACAAAAATAACAAATCCTGAAACAAACACTGAAGTTATTTTTGGAACATCTGATATTGAAAACATGAAACCATTGAATATCAATATGTTACGAAATATCTGTATGTACAGTAACGATTATTTGTTGTGTTTTAGAGCTGAACCTCGTAAGTTAAAACAATTTTCAGATAATGTAATTAATGACATTTGTAATTCAGATGATGAATTTGTAAATAGATTTTTCGAAAATCATCCACCTAAAAATCATGTTGTATTTACACCACGAAACAAAAAAGAACAAAATGCTGTAATAGGAATATGTTTTAAGTTCAGTAAACCATATTTAGAATATACACCAATAGAATATAACAAACCAATAAAAGTTGAATACGAAAATTAAAACAATTATGAAAATGAAAAAAACAAAAATTGTACCAGGAGAGTACCAAATCAATCATGAAAAACGAACAGTTGTTTACGCAACACTCGCGCACGGAATTATCTTCACAGGTGTTGCACGTTGTAAAGGCAATGACGTTTTTGATGAGGAAACTGGAAAGGCAATTGCAAAAATGAAGGCTATTTTGGCACAACGAAAGTATGACCTTGATTTGACCCGTGCTTTTATCAGCGACATGCGTCAATGTATGGATTATTACGCAATGCAAGGTAAAGTTTTTTCTCCGCATTATATGCGGTCACTTCAAATGGCGTGCGAAGAAGAAAAGGCACAATTGGAACACATTCGTGACCTTAAAAATCGCATTGGAGAATACAAGTAAACAATCAATTAACAAACAAAAAAGAAAAAAATTATGGCAAAAGATCTTACAAACATCTACAAAATCGATGAGGCAAAGGGTCTCGTCAAGTACACAGTAAAAGCTTATGGTGTGTATTATACAGGAAAGTCCAAGGTAAATGTTGAAGCCGGTGACGTGTTTGACCTTGAAAAGGGAAAACGTCTTGCAAAGTTGCGTGCTATTCTTAAAATGAAGCGAGGTCTGTTGAAAGAATTGCTCAATTTCCAATCTGAGGTTCAATTCTACGCAGATATGCTTGATGATATCCAAGAACAGATTCAAGTACTTACTCAGAGCGCAACACGTTTGCAGGAACGCATCAACAATGAACTTGGAGAAGAGAACATCGAAACACCGGTTGAACAATAATTTGTCAATCAAAATAAATCAAAAAGGCTTTGGATTTTCCAAAGTCTTTTTTGTTATGTGTTGTTTTTGTTATTATTTACTTATATAGCAAAAACTATGATTTCTTTATATACATACATAACAGAAGGCGGTGCATCAGGACATATGAAGCACCCATACGATTATACCGATTTTACATTGCGTGATTTGAAAGGATTAATTCGCAATTTGTTTTCAGGTCGTATAGAAGACATTACCGAGAAGATTGATGGTACGAATATTCAGGCAACAATGAATCCTCAAGGTCAAGTTGTATTTATTCGTAACAAAACCAATTTGAACAGCGAAATTGGCGGTATGACAATCGATGACATGGCTGAAAAATGGAAAGGTAACCCAGGAATACAAAAAACATTTTTAACAGGTGGTTCAATTATTACACAGGTATTCAAAAAGATTGGACCTAAGTTCTTTAATCCAAGTCCAAACAAAAAATTGGTATTGAATTGTGAATGCGTTGTAGAAGGTAAAACAAATGTTCTATATTATAAGTCTTCACAAGTTGATTTTCATGATATTTGGGTATACGAAAAAGATAAAAATGGAGAATGGGAAAATACTGATGTAACAAAATCTGGATTGGACGTTATCGAAAAGGCGGCTGAAGATGTTGATGGCGCACAAATAACACCTAAGGTTATTGTAAAAACAAACGATGAATCTGAAAAGATTCTTGTTGAATATATCAAGAAAATCGACCGTATATTCAAACAGGCAGGTTGCAAGGAAATGGACACTATTGAAGATTGGAAATTCGCACGATTCGTACAATATTGCAAAGATGGCGATGAATGGACAGATTGGGTATTGAAATCCAACGAAGGTACAAAACTTCTATTCAATCGCTGGTTCAATGGTGACAAATCAGTAAATATAAAGGAAATCAAAAAACTATATCCTGAAAACGAAAACGATTTAGCATCAGTCGACAAAAAAGAATACGGCAAATGGATTTCAGAAGTAATGGAACCAATTGACAACTTCTTTATCGGTCTAGGAAATGCAATAATCGAACTTTGTGATGGCATTTTGAACGCTGACAATAAAGCTGAAGTCGTTAAACAATTGAAAAAGGATTTGGAAGACGCTGTTAATACAGTTCGTCAAGAAGGTTCAGAAGACGCAAATCAGAAATTGACTCATCAGTTGAATCGTCTTGAGGAAATAGGATTGAACGCATCAGAAGGTATCGTATTCCGCTACAAAGGAAAACTCATGAAATGCACTGGTTCATTCGCTGCATTGAACCAAGCAATTGGATTACAATATAGCAAGAAATAATATGATAAGCTTATTTGACTATTTATATGAAGCAGTGTTCCAAAACAATGAATGGGCGCATCGTGGTGCATACGATTACCCAGTTGCATTGATTTCAGACATTCTTTCTACAGGCACTGTAGATACTGGTAAAGACGGTGAAAAGACTGTCAAACTAGATTTGTCTGAAGAAGATAAAAAGGAACTTGCAGATATTCAAGCACACGTAAAAGACAATAATGCAATTGAGCGCTTTAATGCGGTAATGAGCAAGTTTGGTGTTCAATTCAAAGATGTCTACAAAGGTAAGTTCTCTGGACACACTGGTCGTGGAATGGAAGGACAGATATTTGAATCATTGGTTTGTTATTTGTTTAATCATCCAGAAAGAGACACAAAACCTTGGTTTGACAAATTTGGTGCACCTAACAGCGATATGTGGGTTGACAACTCAATTAGAAGTGCAAAGATTATTCGTGACTTTATTGATAAGACCTATGGTGGTGCAGACAAATATGTGGCTTTGCACGTAGATGGACAAAACTTTGACAGCTATTCAGACACTATTTTGAAGTTGGCTAGTATCTTTAGTGGTAAGGAAGGTCTTGCACAAATCATTGGTAAGAAAAACGCAAATGACTTGTATGATGTAGCTTCTAAAGACAAATGGAACCCTGCTGATATTGTTCTTTTCAAGAACGACCAAAACGCTTTGCAAAAAACATTGGATGATATTGTTGCTGGAAACTCAGGTACTATTGCAAACGACATCTTGGTGGCTAAATTAGGAGAAGGTTTGATTATTCCTATTTCTCTAAAAGCAATTGACGATAAAGGTAAAATCTACGGACACAACATTGATACTGCAGAATTTATGGACAGCCATGAAATTGTGCTTACAAAATTACAACTCGGTAAGAAATATGATAAAGGTACTTCAGGTAACTTTATTGTCATTGGTATTACTGAAGATGGTGTTCCTGCAGATATTCAAGTTCGTGCGCAAACAGGTAATGATAACTTGTCTATTGAAGCAAAACTTTCATCCGGTAAAGCAAGAGGTGGTAAAGGTATTACTGTAGTAAAGAAAGCACTCGATATAAAAGACAACTCATACTATGTAGATTTCAAAGATAACGATGAACTATTTGATGAATTTGAAAAGTATGGTTTTGTTGATGAGTCTGGAAAAGATATTAAAGAGTGTCCAAGAAATCTTGCAGAAGTAGACTTGTATAATAGAACCTGCTATCGTGGCTTCTTTGGTTTGCTTCGTTTGTTTGAACAAGAAGTAAAGCGCAATCCAAAATTGAAATCTTCTTATGGTAAAGATGATAATCTTCTATTGAACTTTACAAAATTCTTGTGGAACGCTTGTACCGAATGCCCGGGTAGTTATTACATTTTGAAATAATTTTTTCATTCCTATATAAGTATAAATTTTTTAAGGTCGCCAATGCA
>Ga0247610_10003201_pt1 | contig 18163 bp, 14 predicted proteins | sample 174DNAGHGhighgp2_FD_193483 | JGI IMG/M metagenome (GOLD analysis project Ga0247610, IMG submission 193483) | Sheep rumen microbial communities from Palmerston North, Manawatu-Wanganui, New Zealand - 1742 DNA GHGhigh gp2 | ecosystem: Host-associated > Mammals > Digestive system > Stomach > Rumen... | reverse complement strand
GACTGATAAGTATAAAGGGAATTCTCCAGACTATTCACAGCATCCTTCACGCTACCCATAATGTAGCCCACGTTCTCGCCGCTGATGCCGAAATAGTCGGCAGCTCCACGTGCCAGCCTGAGGCCCTCTTGGCGGCAATAGTCTTGGTTCAATGCGCGGTGTCGGGCTGGTTGATAGGTGTGGAAATAGCCTTCAACCAAGAATCCTGGTACGCCATGCTTCAAGGCACCCAGGTAGCCATAGTAAGTAATCCCTGAGGCGCTGTTAGTGCTGTTTGTCCCGCTGCCATAAAAGCTGACGTCGCCCGTGATGTAGGGGTGCGTTTTGTCGATGACACGCGAGCTGCAATAGGTCGGGTCAACCTCATCCATCCAGTGGCGAGGCCAGCTGGATTGGCACATCGCCGTGCTGCCGGTCACCGATTCGCTGGCATTGGTACCGCGGTAGATGTACAGCGGGTAATTGGTCGTGTTGCCGTCGGTCAACGCATTGGAGTGGATCGACACAAACATGTCATAGTCACCCTCCTCGGCTTCGGCGGCAATGACCGTCAACTTTTTGTTGTACAGGAACTCATCACTGGCATCTTTCACATACGGGAATGGGCCGTTGGCCGTCCTTGACATGGTGATGTTAGCTGCGGGAACGCCCATACGCTGTAGCGCGTCACGCATCTCAAATCCTTTCCACAGGTTGGTGTTGCTCTCATAGAAGCCGCACGTGTCGGGGCGGCCTGTCGAGGCGAGCATCGGGTAGGGAATCGTGGCCATGGGGCGGTCGTTGGGGCCCCAGCTGCCATGTCCCGGGTTGATGTAAATGCGCACATCGTTTGCAGTCAAGGCCAGAGCCGAGCCTATCGTGCCTGATGCAAGCAATAGTAGTAATAGAATTTTTTTCATTCTGTGTAGATTTTAAAGTTAAACAACATATCTGACTTAGTTATGGTCACTAATTTCAGCTTTTAATGTCAAAAAGACCCATGGTGTGGGTCTTTTTGGTCTTATCTGCGATTTGATCGGTTATAGAGTGTCGCAAATATATGGCAATAATCTTAATTGTTCAAATATTTTTCTGTTTTTTAATTAGAAAATGTTTGAATGCGTCATTTTTCTTTTTCCTCGTCATCCTGTACTAGGCTCTTGGCACGATAGGTCCAGCCATAATACTTGTAGATCTCAACCAGGCGTGGAAGGCGCGCCTTGAAGTCTTGGTAGTCCTTGAGATCTGCCGGTAGCCACTGCAGTTCGGCAAGAGCCGCCATGCGTGGCAACACCTGGTAATCGATTTGCGGTTCACAGGTGATGTATTCGGTCCATACGTTTGCTTGGGCACCCAGGATGTGATGGCGAGCATCGGCAGGCAGATCCTCGGCAACTGGTTCAAAGTCATAGACCTTCTTGAGGGTATTGCAACCTCCAAAGGCCGTGGGCTCGTTCCACGTGCTGCTGGTCTGGTAGTAGTCGAAATAGAGCGGACCAACGGGTGTCATGATCACGTCATGCCCCAGTTTGGCGCCCTCGGCACCGGGCTCGGCACCCCTCCACGACATGATGGTGGCCGAGGCATCCACGTCACAACCCAGCAGCTCGTCCCACCCGATGATGCGGCGACCGTGCTGGCTCAGATAATTCTGTATCTCGGTCGTGAACCAGCCTTGAAGCAAGGCTTCGGCACTCTGCTTCCCCTTGGATGTGATGCCTAAATCGCGTATGCGTTGTTGGCACAGTGGGCAGGCCTCCCAGCGCACGCGCGGGGACTCATCACCGCCAATGTGTATATACTCGCCAGGGAAAAGCTGCATCACCTCGTCAAGCACATCCTTGACAAATTGCAACGTGTGGTCTTTGCCAAGACACAAGATGTCATCGGCAACGCCCCACATCCCCCACACATCATAAGGGCCACCCGTGCAACCCAACTCGGGATAGGCTGCCAAAGCGCCCAGCATGTGGCCGGGCATGTCAATCTCGGGAATGATGGTGATATAGCGCTCGGCAGCATAGCGCACGATGTCGCGAATCTCCTCTTGGGTGTAGTAACCACCGTATCTGATACCATCATTCACTGGAGAATTGTGGCCTAACGTGGTGCCGTTGCGCCAACCGCCCACCTCGGCCAGGCGGGGGTATTTCTTGATCTCAACGCGCCAGCCCTGGTCATCGGTCAGGTGCCAGTGCAGCTTGTTCATGCCGTGCAGCGCCAGCAGGTCGATGTAATGCTTGACCGTCGAGACGGGGAAGAAATGGCGCGAGCAGTCCAGGTGCATGCCACGATAGACAAAGCGGGGGTTTGCTGCCACTTGGGCCGATGGCATCAGCACCAAGTCGGTTTTCCCGATCGGCAAGGACTTGCGCAGGGTCTGAATGCCATAGAACACGCCAGCCGCTGTGCGGCCCGCAATCTCAACCCCCTTAGCGGTCACTGTGATGCTATACCCCTCGCTATTGTCCAGTTTAGAATCAATGAGCAGGGAAATGTTGCCCGTGCGGTCCTTTGTGCTAACCGTGGGACGCGTGCTCAGGTGCATCCCCGTCAGTTCCTCGATATAACCGCTCAGCATGGCAGCATTGCGCTCCATCTCGCGGTTGCCGGTAGGATAATTCACAAGGCAGGCGTCAGTGAGCCTGAAATCACTGTTCTTGATGCCGTCAATCCTCTCGGGCAATGGTACAGTGCGGTAATTGGCCAAGTTCTCTTGTGCGACGGCGCCCATGGTGACTAATCCTGCCACAAGAACTGCCGCTAAATGTTTTAGTTTCATATTCACATCTATTTAACGTGAGTTCGACTAAATTTAATTAATTGAAAATTAGGAACATAGCGGAATTTTTAGTAATTTTGTAGTGCTAAAAAAACCAATAAAAACAACCGCTATGTTTCCTGAAGACAAAATTATAGAAATATTTTCAATGTGCGATGATTTCAGCAAAGTTTTTGATAGCATTTTATCAAAAAGCGCCATAGCTGGTGCCAAGCCTGAGAGAAAACGTGAGTATCATCGTGATGGCAAGATGTCGGACTTCGAGGTGATGACCATACTGATATTGTTCCACAATTCTGGGTACCGCTGTTTGAAGCACTTCTACCTTGAACATGTGTGCAAGCACATGAAGCATTTGTTTCCTAAAACTGTGTCATATAACCGTTTCGTTGAACTTCAGAAGATGGCTGTCATCAAGTTGGCCGTGTTCGTCAAGACTATCCTGATGGGCAAGTGCACTGGCATCAGCTTTATTGACAGCACCCCATTGAGAGTGTGCAAGAACCAGCGCATCCTCCAGCACAAGACATTTAAGGACATAGCTCAGAGAGGAAAGTGCTCAATGGGATGGTTCTTCGGTTTCAAACTGCACATCATCTGCAATGAGATGGGAGAGATCGTCAACTTCATGTTCACGCCTGGCAATGTGGATGACCGTGACCCGCTCAAGGTGGAGCGTTTTACCGAGGAGCTGTATGGCAAGATCATTGCCGACAGGGGATATATCAGTAAAGACCTGTTTTGCAAGCTATTCATCAATGGTATTCAGCTGATTACCAAACTGAAGAATAAGATGAAGAATGCGCTGATGAGCATTTCGGATAAGGTGCTGCTCAGGAAACGGGCCATCATTGAATCTGTCAATGACGAATTGAAGAACATGGCCCAGATTGAACACTCAAGGCACAGATCTTTTCATAACTTCATCAATAACCTCATGGCCGGAATCGCAGCTTATTGTTTTTTCCCGAAGAAACCTATGCTACAGTTAGACCGAGAAATCGATAACCAATTGACTATCTTTTGATTATTTTCGTTGAACTCACGTTAAATAGTGTCACCCTTCACACCGAATGCCTTTGGCTCTCTTGTCCACTGAAGACTGTCCAAGGCTATGCGCCCGCTGTTGGCCAGTGCTTCTTTTACCTGGTCAGTAAACTCCATCGTAGTTTTCTTTTGTTCTGTCTGCTTTCCGCAAGCCAGGAGCATCATGGCAAGGCAAAGCATTGTTACATAATTTTTTCTCATATAAATACCGATTTATATCTTACGTTGTAATCTTATATCAACACTTTCTCCAAATGAAATAAAGAATCAAGCCCATAAACAAGATGATACATGCCAATAAAGTCAACCTGTCAAAGGTCAACACCACTAGGAATGCCCCAATCAACATTACAAATAATGTCAAACAACATTTCTCTAATGTCTTATTCGTTTCCATCATTCTTTCGGATTTTTGTTCCGTCTGACATGATATCAACTGGTTTTCCTGACTCTTGGTTGATGACAGGCGTGACAACCAATAAGAGAGAAAACCGAAGGGAATGATCAGGATAATAGCGAACAGGGACACCGTTACGAACCAATATATGGGTACCACCATCACACCAAGCTCCATGCCTGGGTGGTGACGATAATCATTTAAAGTCATAATAAAAAGGATCAAAAAAGGTACAGTTATCATACCACAAAAATAGAGCACCATCTTCATCGCCAATAACATCCAGTGGCTATTTTTCCACTGGGCGAAAGCCAAATGGATACTCAACCATGAGAATCCCGCTAGGATCAACGAAAGGGTGATCGTCCCGATCGCATGATTATAACCAAAAATGTCCTCTTTTATCTCCATTAGTGGGCCAGAGCCAAAGGCTGCAAGTCCCACCCCCAACAGCAGCGAGAAAAGCAACGTGACTACCTGATATTTCCTTTTCTTATCTTGAGATAATGTCATTGAACAAATAATTGAGACGGGTGTATTTGTATTATTGGTTCTGAGTTGATTTTGCCGCAAAGATATGACTATTCCCTAATAATCGTATTCGAAATGCGGTAATATTTAGGCGTGAGCTTGACGAAATTTAATTAATTGAAAATTAGGAATATAGCGAAATTTTAGTAATATTGTAGTGCTAAAAAACAACCGCTATGTTTCCTAAAGACAAAATTATAGAAATATTTTCAATGTGCGATGATTTCAGCAAAGTTTTTGACAGCATTGTATCAAAAAGCGCCATAGCTGGTGCCGAGCCTGAGAGAAAGCGTGAGTATCATCGTGATGGCAAGATGTCGGACTACGAGGTGATGACCATTCTGATATTGTTCCACAATTCTGGGTACCTTATGGCAGGAATCGCCGCTTACCGATTCTTCCCCAAGAAACCGATGCTACAATTAGACCGAGAAATCAATAACCAACTGACTATCTTTTGACTATTTCCGTCGAACTCACGTTAATTATATGTTGTTTTGTCGCAAAATTAAGCAATTGGACCGAGATATGCAACAATTGCACTTCTTTTTGCCCGATGGTATCCCAAAAATCGAGGAGGCAACCATCATGTGGCCGCCTCCTCGATAAAAGTAATTTTATGATGTGGTTACTTGGTCAGGGGAGAGTAGTCCTGGCCGTAACGCAACATCTGGTCGATGTAGCCCTCGGTGTAAGAAACCTTCACATCGATCATCTTGCCGTTGTTGTCATACACGGGGGTGTAGATGGGATTGACAAAACCCTTGTAAGGAGCGATGTTCAAATTCTCATAACGAGCAAGCACCTCCTGATGGATGGCGGGATCAACTTTCACACCATAGGTCTCCACCAGCATGCGACCGGCTTCATAATCGCCCTCGCTCTTGATGCGCTGCACCTCGGCAAGCAACTCACCGAACAGACCGCGCAACTTCTGGTAATCGTTCACCTTGACATAAGTCTTTCCGTTCTTGATAACGTACTCGATGACATTGTCCTTCTTGCCATGCTGGTAGCACCACTCGCTGATGAACTTGCGGTTGCGCATGTGAGCCTCCTCGATGTCCTTACCGGGGACAATGCGGGTCAATTGAGTCATCAAGCCGTTCATGATGTACTTGTAGTACTCGGCCTTGTAGACATCATTATTGGGGAAGATGCCCAATTCGACGAGCTTGGGGTCGGCCAGATAATACAGGGCGAACAGGTCGGCACGGCCTTCCTCAAGAGATGAGCCGTAGGCCTTGAGGGCGTCCTGGTCAACACCGGGGAGCAATTGGCCCGAAGCATGGCCCAGGCACTCGTGCAGGTCGGTGTGCAGAGCATCGGCCAGATCGAGGTACTTCTTCATCAGTTCTACCTCCTCGTTGCTGTAGGCAAACTCCTCATTGAAGCCTGTACCGGCAGCCACCTTGTTATAAGCATCGGTGATGTTGTCGATGCTGACCGACTTCGAGCCATGAGCGGCACGAATCCAGTTGCTGTTGGGCAGGTTGATGCCGATGGGGGTTGAGGGATAGCTGTCACCAGCCAGGATGGCAGCGGTGATCACCTTGGCGCTCACGCCCTTGACGTTTTTCTTCTTGAAACGGTTGTCAACAGGCGAGTTGCTCTCAAAGTACTGGGCGTTCTCACTGATGAGTTTAGAGCGGCGGGAAGCGGCCTTGTCCTTGAAATTAACCATGCCCTCCCATGAACCGGTCATGCCCAGGGGGTCACCATAGCTCTCAATGAAACCGTTGATGAAGTCCACATCGCTCTGGGTCTCCTCGGCCCACATGATGCTGTAGTCGTCAAAGGTCTTGAGCGAGCCAGTGCGGTAGAACTTGATCAGCTCGTTGATATAAGCGCGCTGGGCGTCATTCTCGGCAACGGTAGCGGCCATTTCTAGCCAGTAAACGATTTTCTCGATGGCTTTGCTGTAAAGACCACCCACCTTGTAGGGTTCCTCGACAATCTTGCCGTTTTTCTTCACCACCTTGCAGTTCAGTCCCCATGAGATAGGAGTAAGGTCGGTGGTGTCTTTCAAGTTGTTGTAGAAGTCCTCGACTTCCTGCTGGGTCACGCCCTCATACATGTTGCATGCCGAGGTGAGGATCAGATCCTCGCCATCAGCCTGGTTCACGCGCTTGGCCATAAAGGTCGGGTCAAAGATGACGCGGTCCAGAATCTTCTTGTCGGCAGCACGCTTGTCAGCACCCTGCAGCGCGGCAAACTGCTTGTCAAAAAAGTCCTTGCTGAACTCGGGAATGAACTTGTCCATCGAGTAGTGGTGATGGATGCCGTTGCCAAACCACACCTGCTTCAAGTACTTCACGAAGGCCTGATAGTCTTTGTCGTTCTTGTTGCCCTTGTAGTTGCGGTAGATTTCCTCAAGGGTTTGACGCACCAAGAGGTTGTACTTGCAATTCTGGTCAAACAGGATGTCTCGACCGTTGAGCGCAGCCTCGGTGAGGTAGTAAACCAACTGCTTCTGCTTCAGCGACAGGTCCTCAAAACCGGGCACCTGATAGCGCAGCACCTCGATGTCGGCAAATCGGTCAACACTGTAGTTGAAATTGCTGTTCTGTGCCATTGCTGTTAATGATAATGCCGTCAACATTGCGGCAAAAAATGTTTTCTTCATATTATTAGCTATTTGTTATGTTAAGTATCATTATAAGGTTAGTGATCACTCTGCTTCTACTTTCTTCATCATGTTGCCATCAAACTGGTAGATGGTATATTTACCAGGAAGATAGTGCAGGCTGTCATCGGATTGATAGGCATAAAAACGTTTTGCCTTCTCATCCCACTTGAACAAGTCACTTGTCTTCACATTCTCATAGTTGACAAACTCGTTGTTGCCTGCAAACTCAATGCCGTCAAAGAAGAAAGGCAGCAATGTGAGTCTGATACCGTTAATGTAGGAAGCTGAGACGTAGGAGCGCTTGTTGCCATTGCTGTTGACATAGGACTGGGCAATCAGGTAAGCGGTTTTGTCTCCCTTTGGTCCAGCATGGATTTCGATAATGGTATCGATGCTGTGAGCCAGCGTGATCTCTTTTGAGATATCAGGTTTGCGGCCAGCTAGCAGATTGTCAATTGGTCCGCGAAATGCAAGGATATTGTCATCCACCAGCCATTGCGTTAAGTTGGCATAATATCGGTTGCTCTCGCTTTCACCGCCTGTGGGCCAGCTGTAGCAACGCAGTTTGCCGTCAGCACTGGTGGCAACTTTCAGGTCCATGGCCTCGCGCATCAGCTTAAAGTCATAGGTCATCGTCGACTTGTCTTTCTCAAGCCAACTGCAAAAGTCATTGAATCCGGCAGTAGCCTCTTCATAGTCCTCGCTCTGCATGGCTTTAAGGTACTTCTTCTCGTTGCGTTCAGCTTTGGAACACGATGCCAGCACCAGAGCCAATAGGGCGATGATGTAAATTGTCCTTTTCATCTCGATGATTACTTCACCGCATTACCGTTATAGACGATGCCCTTGTCGTTCATGATGGTTACGTTCTCGGCACCTGCTTTGGCATTGATGATATAAACGGTTCCATCATCGGTCTTCATCAGGTAACCGCCGTCTTTCATGACACATTTCTTGGTCTCGCCAAGTTTCTCGGGCTTTCCGCTCTTGTCTTCTCCGGCCTTCCACATGCTCACGCGATAGGTACCGTCGGCCAGGTTTTCAAGGCGCACTTGGTACTCCTTGGTGTTAAACTCGGCCACGACGTGGTCTTTGCCGTCCTTAGTGGGTTCTGCCCTTTGCACATCAACTTTGGGCTTGGCTTGAGCACCTTGGGCCGTGTCGATCTGCTCGGTAGCGGGAGCATTGTTTTGCTGTTCACCTTCTTTGGCGGGTTTCTCGTTACATGCGGTCATGGCCATCATTGCCACGGCAGCGGTAAAAATAAATAATTTCTTCATTGTCTTTGGTTGATTAATTGTTATGATTGTTAATGATTATTCAACATATAGCACTAGCCCTTTCAAGTACTCACCCTCAGGGTGGTAAATGTTGATAGGATGGTCGGCGGGTTGGGTCAGTTGGTGCAGGATGCGCACCTTGCGGCGCGTCTGGGCAGCTGCGCTGAACACCGCCAATCTAAACTGGTCCTTGTTCACCGCCTGGGAGCAGGAGAAGGTGAACAGGATGCTACCAGGAGCGATTTTCTCCAGGGCTTTGGCATTGAGGCGGCGGTAGCCCACCAGGGCGTTGCGCAGGGCGCTCTTGTGCTTGGCAAATGCGGGCGGGTCGAGGATAATCAGGTCATAGGCACCCTTCTCCATGTTGTCAAGGAACTTGAAGGCATCCTCGGCAAACGACTGGTGCCGCCCGTCCTCGGGAGCGAAATTGAGGGCCACATTATCGTCGGTCAGCCTCACGGCCTTGGCCGAACTGTCCACCGAGTGGACCAACTCAGCACCGCCACGCAGGGCATATACCGAGAAACCGCCCGTGTAGCAGAACATGTTCAACACTTTACGGCCCTTGCTGTATTGCTCCAGCAATCTGCGGTTTTCACGCTGATCGACAAAGAAACCGGTCTTTTGACCCTTGAGCCAATCGACATGGAATCGCAAGCCGTTCTCCAGCGCCTCATCGGTTTCTAAGCCACCAATGATATAATCGTTCACGGGGTCGAGGTGGGCCTTGTAGGGCAGGGTGGTCTCGCTCTTGTAATACACATTGCGGATGCCAGGTAATTGGGTCAATCCCTTGGCAATGATGTTACGGGCAAAGTGCATACCGGGTGAGTGGGCCTGCATCACGGCTGTGGGTCCATACACGTCAACCACCAGACCAGGCAGGAAATCGCCCTCACCATGCACGAGGCGGAATGCGTTGTTGTCTTCACGTTGTAGCCCCAGTGACAGGCGCATCTTGTAAGCGTCATTGAGACGTTGCTCAAAGAAGGCCTCGTCGATGGCTGTGTCGTCAAAGGTGAGCATCCTCACGGCGATGCTCCCGATCTGGGAATGGCCATTGCCGATGAGCGTTCCGTCATGAGCATAGACCGTCACCAGGTCGCCTTCCTCGATGGTGTCATCGGCAGCGGCAATAGCTCCCGAGAACACCCATGGATGAAGTCGCTGCAGTGATTCCTCCTTGCCTCGCTTGAGCGTTACTGACTTGTATATCATAGTTATTCTAGTTTTTCTGTTGTCTGAAGCAATCCTAATTACCTAAAATCCAGATTCTAAAACCTATTTAATGATGAATCTGAAAATGTCGTTACCGATGGCTAATAGCATCAAAGCGATAATCAGACCCATGCCCACCATTTGGGCCACCTCCATGAACTTGAGGCTGGGTTTGCGGCGAGTGATCATCTCAAACAGCAAGAACAGCACATGGCCGCCGTCCAGAGCAGGAATGGGCAACAGGTTCATCACTGCCAGAATGATGGAGATAAAGGCCGTGATGTTCCAGAAACCAACCCAGTTCCAGGTCGAGGGGAAAATGCTGCCGATAGTACCGAAACTGCCCACGCTCTTGGCGCCCTCGGGGGTGAAGATGAGCTTGAGTTGCTTGATGTAACTTATCGTCTGATCCCAACCCATCTTGATACCGCGGGGTATCGATTGGAAGAAGTTGTAATGCAGTACCGTTGCGTTGTAAACAGTGTACAAGTCAGCCAGCAGGATGCCCAATTTGCCGTCAGCGTCAACGGGCACATTGTTGGCAGTCATCATTTTACCGTCACGCAGGTATTCTAGAGTGATGTTTGAGCCTTTGTGCTTGGATAACTCCTCGGTAAAATCAGTAAATGTAGGAGTGGCGACGCCATTGACTGCAACCATGCGGTCTCCAGCCTTCAGGCCGGCTTTTTCTCCGCCCTGATGCAGCAAGGTTTCCTTGATGACCACGGGCATGCGCGGCGTCATGAAGGCGACGCCATCCTTGGCATCACGTTCAAGGTCAGTGATAAAGCCCTTGGGGATAGGTATCGTGACGGTGTCCTTGTGATTGCGCAGCACGGTCACCTGTTTAGCAAACAGCAGGTCGTTATAGTCGGTTTGGTCAACCATGTTCTCCAGCTCATGGCCATCAGCCATCAGAATGATATCACCATCGGCAAATCCGGCTTTCTTGGCCGAGTCACTAAAGGTCATACCCTCGGTGATGTCGGCAAAGCGGATGACTTGCTCACCCTGGGAATAGACAATGCCCGAGTAGATGATCATCGCCAGCAGCAGGTTGAACAACACGCCGCCCAACATGATCAACAGTCGCTTCCAGGCTGACTTGCTGCGGAACTCCCACGGCTTGGCGGGCTGCTTCATGGCCTCGGTGTTCATCGACTCGTCGATCATACCCGAGATGGCGCAATAGCCGCCCAATGGTATCCAGCCGATGCCATACTCGGTGGCACGCCACGAGTTTTTGTTCTCACCGCTGGCATTGTCTTCCTCCATGGCTCCCATCTCGTTGCCATGAGAGAACCACTTGAGGTACTTGCCGGGTTTCCACTTGACCAATGAGAACTTGTAGTTAAAGAACATATAGAATTTTTCTACCCACACGCCAAACAGGCGGGCAAACGAGTAATGTCCCAATTCATGAAATACAACCAGAATGCTGAGTGCCAATATCAGCTCAAGGGTCTTTATCCAGAATGATTGAGTCAGTAAAAATGATAAGTCCATTGATTATTTAAGTCTTTAGTTATTTGATTTTCAGGTCATCGACGAGGCGGGAGGCACGGTCACGGGCTTCGTTATTACTCTCCACATAGTCTTCATAGGTGGGAGTTGCGACATGTGGTGCCTGCTCCATCGTTTTCTCAATGATGTTATAGATGTCGGTGAATTTAATCTTGTCTTGAAGGAATGCTGCCACAGCAATCTCGTTAGCGGCGTTCATCACACAAGGGGCAGTGCCACCCGTGCGGGCAGCGGCATAGGCCGTGCCTAACAGCGGGAACTTGTCGAAGTCGGGTCGCTCAAACGTGAGCATGGCAAAGTCGTCGACTGTCATCTTGCGGCAGTCGCTGGCCAGGCGGCGGTCAGGCAGACCCAGGGCATAGCGGATGGGCAGGTGCATATCAGGCAAACCTAACTGTGCCTTGACCGACCCGTCCTTGAAGGCGACCATTGAGTGGACAATGCTCTGAGGGTGCACCAGAATCTCGATGTCGTCGGGCATCACGCCAAACAGCCAGCGCGCCTCAATCATCTCAAAACCCTTGTTCATCATCGTCGCCGAGTCGATGGTGATCTTGGCACCCATCGACCAGTTGGGATGCTTCAAGGCATCGGCAGCAGTGACTTTATCGAGATTTTCCTTGGGCATCGTGCGGAACGGACCGCCCGAGGCCGTGAGCAACAACTTCTCAATGTCCTCGTGGCGCTCGCCCACCAGGCACTGGTAGAACGCGCCATGCTCGCTATCGACAGGATACAGCACGCTATGGGAGCCTTTCATCAGTCGGTCGATGAGTTCCCCAGCCACAACAAGGGTCTCCTTGTTGGCAAGTGCGATGCGTTTACCCGCCCCAATGGCAGCGATGGTTGATTCCAGGCCACTATAGCCCACCATGGCAGTGACCACGGTATCAATTTCGGGCATAGTGACGGCCTGGGCGATGGCAGCGCTGCCGGTAGCCACTTCAATCCCGGAGCCCTCAAGTGCGTCACACACATAGCCATAGTACTGCTCATCAGCAATGATTACCATGTGGGGACGCATTTGGCGCGCCTGTGCAATCAGCAGGTCAGCGCTGCTGTGGGCAACAAGCAGCCACGCCTTGAACAGGTTAGGGTACTCGCCAATGATGTCGATTGTTTGGCGGCCGATTGATCCCGTGCTGCCAAGTACTGCGATATTCCGTTGTTGTGTCATTCTTTCCATCAAAACTGCAAAATTACACAAATTCCTCCAATCGACAACATAATTTAATTCTATTAACACGCCATTACTCATTATTATATTATATTGCAAATATAATTGGCGTGACCAAATCAGGTAAGGCAATGAATATTGCCGTATATATTCATTTAATATCCGTCGCCAAGTTGAGCTGACTTTACTACCATCTTTAATAATAAAAATAGAAATTTACTTAAATTTGAGCATACTCTATTGACTCGTTTATTTAAAGGTTATAAATGCCATTTTTAACCATGTAGCCGAATTGTTAATTATTTTTTTTGAAAAAAAAGTCATTTTTTTATATTTGTTTCAAAAAAAAGTCTTATTTTTGCACATCAATAACTGATTTGACCATGGGTTCCGATTCTTTATCGGATCACCAAGCCCCTTAATGTATAGAATTTGTTGTTATTCCAATTTATATTAACTTTTTAATTAAATTACTATTTATGAAGAAATTATTAGTTTTACTCTTAGGTATGGCAGTTGCTACTGCCAGCGCAGGCGTTACCAAGACTGCGCTCACAAAGACGGTTGCTAACTACAACAGCAACAAGGCTAAGATTGAGCAGGTTGTTCGCAAAGCCGCTCCTGGCACTGTATCAACCCCCTACATGGGCATGAAGACTGGCCTCCGCGCCGATGTTCCCGAGGGCTATGCTATGGTAACCCTTGTTGCTGGTGACGTTTGGGGTGACGGCTCTGGCTACCAGATGCTGCTCGATGCCGATGCCACCGCTTTTGGCTCGATCATTCCCGAAACCGGTCCATTGACCACAAGTGGTGATGCCACTGCGGAAACCTATGCCGAGTTTGAGTACAAGATTCCTGAGAACGCCGATGGAAGCTTGACAACCGAGAACATCGTCATGAACAACAGCATTTCGATTCTGGTACCCGCTGGCACCTATGACTGGTGCATCACCAACCCCACTGCCGGTGACAAGATGTGGATCGCATCTGATAACGGTAACGTTGGTGGCCGTGCTGACGACTATGAGTTTGAGACCGGCTGCACTTACATTTTCACCGTTTCATTAGGTAGCTCAAACGACCAGACCGACGTGGAGATCATCAATCCCAATGCTCCTGGCGTTCCTGAGATTGCTGTAACTCCTGCTGCTACTAGTGCTTTAGTAGAGTGGGCTGCCGATGAGAAGGCAACCGGTTACAACCTGCGTTGGAGGCCCTGGACTGACCTGTCAGGCAATCCTCACTTCTGGACATTCCCCGCTGAGACCTATACTGAGGAGGCCGAAGGCTGGTGGGTATATGATGCCGACGGTGACGGCAACAACTGGGGCTTCGCTTATTCCAACAGCGCTCAGGATGATGTATGCCTTATCTCAGGTTCTTACGTAAGTGGCGTTGGTGCATGCTCTCCCGATAACTACATTGGCACCCCCGATGTGCCTCTGAAGGGCGAACTCAGGTTCACTGTTTGGGGTCGTTCAGACACTTACCCCGAGGTGCTCCAAGTTTATGCACAGCTTGAAGACGGCATGTATCAGCTCTTCCAGGATTCAATTATCACTACTGTAGCTCCTGTGACCTACACTGTTGACTTATCTGCTTTTGAAGGTGCTTTGGGCAGCATCGTCTTCCGCAACTATAGCACCTATGACCAGTGGTCTGTTTACGTAGATGATATTTACGTTGGTGATCCCGATGCTGAGATTGCTGTGCCCGCAGAGTGGACCTATGTTAATGGACTGACTGATCCCAACTACACCATCAATGGCTTGACTCCCGAGACCAAGTATGAGGTTCAGGTAATGGCTTACAATGCTGACTTCGAGAGCAACTGGTGTGACATCGTTGAGTTCACCACCCTGGATACAGATCCTGTTATTCCCACCGGCCTGCGTGGTGACGTGAACATGAGCGAGGATGTTACTATCGCTGATGTTACCGCCCTCATCGACTACCTGCTGAGTGGTGATGCTACTGGCATCAGCCTCGAGAACGCAAACTGCAACCTCCAGGATGATGTTACCATCGCCGACGTTACCGCTCTCATCGACTATCTGCTGAGCGGCAACTGGCCCGAGTAATTTATCGGAGTAGAATTTATTTAAAGGAGGCGGGCTCGTCATGAGTCCGCTTCTTTTTTGGCTTTTCTAAGTATTGTCACAATATTGTATTGTTATAAAAATGGTGGTGTTATTTTGATATTTCAAGAAAAAGTAGTTTATTTGCACTTGATTTAAAGCCATTAGCAGCAATCAATTTACACCCTAACATATAATTTATTGTTTAATTTAATTCTATTATTTTTATGAAAAAATTATTCTTTTCAATTCTTGGATTACTCGTAGCAGCAAATGCTTTTGCTGTCACACCCGCTGATCCCACCAATGTTACGTGGTATGACTGCGGCGACGAGAGCGGTCATAGTTACTTGACCTTCACTCTTCCCACCGTTGACGTGAATGGCAATCCCCTTGACATCGAGATGATGGGTTATCGCATTTTCACCGATGATGACCAGCCCTTCTACTTCAACAGTGCCCTATATGAAAATATCTGGGGCACTACAACTGATGTCTACTATTACAGTTGGGAGCCTGGCTCCGACCTCCAGAGCAATGGTGTTTTCTTCTACCGCACCAACGCAGATGGTTTTGAGCGTTTCTTCAACAACCGCATTGGTGTTCAGATATTCTATCTGAATAACAGTTTTGGTATTGATGGCGTTTCTAACATCGTATATTACGAGCTTTCACAGCCGACGACGCTGCCCAAGCCCGGTAATCCTAGTATTACAGAATGGATTGATTCAGAACCTTATATTTTTGATCCCGAATTCTATATGACAAATTGTATGGCAGGCTATACTCTTGCCTATGATACGAATAAGAATCCTGTTGCTGACGACTATACAAGAGAGAAGGAAGAACTTGGTGAGCCATATACAATCTTGGAACCGGAGAAGGTATCATTTAGCCTCTTTACCGACAATGACAAAATCTTCACCTTCACTCCTGATATGTATCCCGGACAGGTGAATGAACCGATAACTCAATTCCCCTACACAAGCATTAATGCTAATGGTTATGTGGGTTGGTGGATGATTGATTTTGATGGTATGACAAATCATGTTGATGTGCTTGCTGAGGGTGGCATTGAAGTCGAGCCGTTCTTTACTTGGCGTATCGGTATCCAGACCTACTACACCGATAATGGTCAGACCAGCGCTTCGGACATCGTCTATATGGAGATTTACCCCCAACTGAAAGAAGCCACTAATGTTACCTCGACTTCCTTCCTTGCTGACTGGTCATGCGAAGCCGAAAACACTTACTTGATCAATAACTTTATTGGTGAAGGTTGTGGCTATTTCCTCCATGTTATTGACAAGGCCACACAACAAGAGGTCTTGCTACAGAATGTTGAGCCCACCAATGAGATCGTAGATTCAATTGGACATGCTCTCCCATTCCAGATTCCCGGTGCTTTCTATACCGTGGAAGGCCTGACACCCGGTAATACTTACCAGTATTATGTGGAGGTGATTCAAAACACGGGTGCCTCGTTTAATTCCGTTGTTCGTGAAGTGACCCTGCCTGGTGCAGGCCTGCGTGGCGACGTTAACATGAGCAACGATGTAACCATTGCCGACGTTACCGCCCTCATCGACTACCTGCTGAGTGGTGATGCAACCGGCATCAGCCTCCAGAACGCTGACTGCAACCTGGTTGATGGTGTAACCATCGCCGACGTTACCGCTCTCATCGACTACCTGTTGAGCGGCAACTGGGCAAACTAATTTATTAGGAAATAACTAATCTTATAAAGAAGCGGGCTCGTCATGAGTCCGCTTCTTTAGGGTATAATGATGAGGAATAGCATTGCCCTTAGCCCTTGAGGGGTGCAAGTTGCTTGGGATCGCCCACAATCCACAGGATGTCACCAGCACGGAACACGAGGCCAGGGGTGGGGGAAATGTAATCATCCTCATTGCGTTGCACAGCCACCAGCAAGGCACCATGATTCTCTCGCAAATTAGCGTTTTCCAGGGCTTTGCCCACGATGGGTGAATTCTCGCCGATAGCGAAATGCACAAACTTGAAATCGCTATAAGATACTTCAACAGTTTCTTTTTGTGCCTCGACGAGGGGTAGCATGCGCTGGATTTGATCCTCGGTGGCGATGACACCCAGCACATCTCCCGGGAAGATGCGCATATCCCCCGATGGAACAGGGTGCTGCTTGCCAGCACGCTGGATGTTGACCAGATTAACGCCATAACGGCTGCGCAAGTCTAGATTGCGCAGTTTCTCGCCCACAAACGGACAGTCGTGCCCCACGGTCATGTAGGCCAGGTGCAGGTCACTCACCAGATTGTGCTCATGTCCGGTTCGACGGTTCTCTCGCTCGTTGATGTTGCTGATAAAGCGTTTCTCGATATTGGTAACACGTTTGCGCAAGGGTGTCGGGAGCACCAGGACCGAGATGAGGGCGAGAATGCCGAGAACAACTGCCGCAACGATAGCAATGGCGCTGGGATAGATGCCCTGAAGAACTGCCGCAATAAAAATAATGCTCAAGATGCCGCTGATGATTGACATCACGACGAAGGGCACAAATGACACCGACCCTGAGGATTTGAGTTGGTCATACTCTGATCGTTTTACCGAGGGTAAGATGATAGATATGATGAATGGTCCCACAATGGCGAGAGCAGCAATGGCACAAGTCAGGCGGCCCAAGGCTGTGTCGCCCAGTAAATTGGTGATAAACGGCATGATATAGGTGCGGCACACCACAATCAGCGCAATGATGATGACCGAATAGATGATGACTCGCACCAGGTATCGCGAAGCGACAGATTTCCACATGCGTCTAGTATCGCTTATCTCGCTCTCGCTGGCGTTCTGGCTATAGCCGTTGAGCAAGCGTGTCCAGTTCTTGGGCAGGATCTTATACAATGCATTGTAGCAAGGCACAGCCTGCTTGATAAAGAACGGAGTGGTGAATGTGGTGATGACCGACACGGCCACGATAATCGGGTAAATGCTCTTGTCCAGCACACCAAGGCTTGTTCCCAATGTGGCGATAATGAACGAGAATTCACCGATTTGGGTCAGCGAGAATCCCGATTCCATGGCCACTTTAAGGGGTTGTCCGGTAGCAAGCATGCCAAAGGTGCCGAACACGATCATGCCGATAATGACAACCACTGCCAGCAGGGCGATGACGCTCCAGTGCTGGGTCATCACGGTGGGATTGACCATCATGCCCACCGAGATGAAGAAAACGGCGCCAAACAGGTCCTTAACGGGCGAGATGAGGCGCTCGATGCGCTCAGCCTCGATGGTTCCTGCCAGTATCGAGCCCATAACGAATGCGCCCAATGCCGCCGAGAAGCCCGAAATAATGGAGAAAAGAACCATGGCAAAACACAGACCCATAGCGATGATGAGCATCTGCTCGTCGCTGATGTAACGCCTGAATCGCTTGAACAGGGTGGGAATCATGAAAATGCCCACAGTGAACCACATGATCAGGAAGAAAGAAAGTTTTAGAATACTCCCTAACATTTCCTCACCCTTGACGCTGTTGTTCA
>Ga0247610_10003199_pt1 | contig 18182 bp, 14 predicted proteins | sample 174DNAGHGhighgp2_FD_193483 | JGI IMG/M metagenome (GOLD analysis project Ga0247610, IMG submission 193483) | Sheep rumen microbial communities from Palmerston North, Manawatu-Wanganui, New Zealand - 1742 DNA GHGhigh gp2 | ecosystem: Host-associated > Mammals > Digestive system > Stomach > Rumen... | reverse complement strand
ATTACTCCCCTCCATTTAGGGAGGGGCAGGGGGGTGGGTCCTCTATTGCTTAAGTAGCACTATTATTTGCAAAGCCAGGTCGAAGAAGACCATTTTTGCATTTACGTTCTGAGCTATGTCCGTCTCCGCACGACCGAACTCTTCCATAATTGGAATCACGTTGCGCTCATTTATGAAGCGGGCGAAATTCTTAGCAAAAGCCGCCTCGCTCTCAGACATTCGGTTCAGTTCTGGCTGGCGGAAGTTGTAGGCGAAGTTCTCACGGAGCAGACGTTGGCAATAGGCCAGGAACTCCTTCTGCGGCTCACGGCCTATCCCCGAGAGATGGTTTGCCCAATCGCGAAGGTCCTTCAGTTTGCGCTGGTAAGCGAAGCGCATCAGCATCACAAACAGCTCGAAGGCATCTGCGTTCTCTTGCGGCGGGTGTGCCTGATTGAACTCTTCGGGCGAGAGAGGCGGTACATATATACTCTGCGTTCGACTCAGGATGGTCGGCAGCACCAGATCCGGCTCCTCACAAACCATGATGAAATGGGTCATTTGGGGCGGCTCTTCAAAGAGTTTCAGCAGTTTGTTTGCCGTCTCGGAGTTCATCTTCTCCGGCAGCCAGACAACCATCACCTTCCTTCCGCCCTGATTAGCCTTAAGAGCCAGCTTACGCTGTATGTTGTCGGCCTCAGCCACATAATAGGTGGCCTGCTGATTGCCAGCTTTCATGTCAGAGAGCCAGTCGTTGAGGTCGAAGTACGGGCTTTGCAGCAAACGCTTGCGCCACTCAGCTATGTAGTTGTCCGAAATCGCATCCTTTGCATCCTTTATCTTATTTCCCTTGACTATCGGGAAAGTGAAATGAAGGTCGGGATGCACCAGACCCTCTGCCATACGACAGGAGTTGCACTGCCCGCACGGCTCCCCGCTCTCCGTAGAGTTCTGACAGAGCAGAGCCTGTGCGAAAGCGACAGCCAGCGCCAGCTTCCCCGACCCTTTCGGCCCGTTAAGCATCAGAGCATGCGGCACGCGCTCAGCCTTGAAGTCTGCCATGAGCCGTTGCCACGTTGCTTCCTGTCCTATGATAGATTCTTTCATCATTTCGAGCGCAAAGATAGGCATTAGGAATTAAAAACGAAAGAATAACACAGAAAAAGTGGAAGATTTGTAGTATTTTATCTACGAAGACGGTTACGTCCGGCATCTATTCGCAGTAAAATGAACAAAAGGAGCGTGAAACCGATGAGCGAACTGCCGCCGTAGCTGAAGAACGGGAGAGGTATGCCGATTACTGGTGCCAAGCCCAGCAACATACCTATATTAATTAATATGTGGAAGAAGAAGATGGAGAAGACGCAGTAACCATAGACGCGCCCGAAGGCGTAAGGCTGCCGCTCGGCGATGTGGATTATGCGTAGCAAAAGAATCATAAACAGTATAAGCACGCCGGCCGAACCCGCGAAACCCTGCTCTTCACCAACGGTGCAGAAGATGAAGTCGGTCTCCTGCTCGGGAACGTATTTCAATTTGGTCTGTGTCCCCTTCAGGAAGCCTTTGCCCCGGAGACCGCCCGAACCGATGGCAATCTGCGCTTGGATAACGTTGTAGCCCGTGCCTTTGGGGTCATCCTTCAAGCCAAGCAGTACAAGGACACGCTTCTGCTGGTGGTCTTCGAGCACGTGATAGAGGATGGTGTGAGCCGAATAGAAAAGGATTATGCTACCAAGAGCGAACATCCCGATATAACAATAGCGATAGACATGCCTTATCAGACCGACAAGAACCAGACGGATGATAAGTGCTCCTGTTACAATCAATTGCACTATCGCCACATCGAACGCAAGGACATAGATGGAGAAGAGGCTGGCCAGAGCTGTTATGCCAATGCCGTAGATGATAACCTCGAACATCATCTGATAGCGGCGGTAGAAAGAGAGGTGTGCATCACGCTCATTACCAGAGTTGGGCTCGTAGATATAGAGCATTGCCGCCGTGAACAGCAGCGTAAGAAGTATCACCAGATACTGTCCCCAGCTGGTGACGCCATCCAGCGCAACGACATCCGCCAAACGTATTCCCACCACGAAATAGATTACGGCAGCTATGCCGGAAAAAAGGATGGAACCGGGCATCCCTTCGCGATAAAGCATTAGGAAAAGGCTGAAATAGACGAGTGCAGACCCCGTCTCACGCTGCATGACTATCAGTCCCATAGGAAGCAGGATAAGCAACATACAGCCAAGGAAGTTGCGCCAGTTGCCAGCGAGCGAGAACCCGTATCTGCCCATGAACTTTGCTATTGCCAGCGATGTCGCGAACTTGGCAAACTCCGCACTTTGCAGACTAAAGGATCCGATCTTTATCCATGAGTGGGAGCCTTTGATATCCCTTGCCAGGAAAGGCGTTATGAAGAGTAGGATAAGCAACAGCCCATATATTATATATGCGAAGGCTTCGAATATTCGGTCGTCGGTGAACATAACGAAAGCACCGACTCCACAGGCGATTCCTATCCAAATCAACTGCAGACGGGTACGCGAGCCCGGCTCAAGCAGGCTGGTAGTCTCTCCGAAATCGTAACAGGCGCCGCAGATGCTGAGCCAACCGAAGCCCAGCAATACCATGAAGAGCACTATGGTAAGCCAATCAACGCTCTGGAACACGCTTTTCTTCTGACTATCTCGCATAGGTACCGTAAGAAATTACCTTGTTCTCAAATAACTCTGCCTTCTTCTCACTCTCGGGCGACAGATGCCCGGTAATGAACTGCTCCATGATGAGAGCACCCAGAGGCACACCGTAGTTGGCTCCCCAACCGCCGTTCTCCACATACACCGCAACGGCAATCTTCGGATTCTCCTTAGGCGCAAAACCCATGAATACAGAGTGATCGTGGCCGCGGTTCTGGGCTGTACCTGTCTTTCCGCACACCACATACTTGGAGGTGTGAGCCGAACGGCAGGTTCCGCTCAGCACAGCCCTCTCCATTCCATCACATACGTATTCGTAGTTCTCCTTGGAGACCATTGTATAGTGCTTTGTGGTATATACGGTGTCAAGAGGCTCATCCTGCACCTCTTTAACGATATGCGGAATCTTATACCAGCCGCGATTGGCTATGGTTGCTCCGAGGTTTGCTATCTGCAGAGGCGTGAGGTTCACCTCGCCCTGCCCGATACTAATTGAAATGATGGTTAGGCCGTTCCAGGAGCCGTTATAGTTCTTGTCGTAGAACTTAGCATTTGGAATCAGACCGCGCTTCTCGCCTGGCAGGTCTATGCCAAGCGGATATCCAAAGCCCATACTAACCATGTAGTCCTTCCATCTGGTCATAGCGTCCTGAACAGTAGGATATTTCTTGCGGTTGCCGAACATATAATACAAGCCCCAGCAGAAGAAGGCGTTGCACGAGGTGCCTATGGCCGGGATCAGGGGCAGAGGAGCTGCGTGTCCGTGGCAGCCTACCTTCAGACCTTTGTAGTGGAAACCGTGGGAGCAGGGATAGGAGGTCTTATACGGGTCTATAACACCCTCTTCAAGGAAGGTGAGAGCCTGCGAGGTCTTGAAGGTAGAGCCTGGAGGATATTGTCCCATGATGGATCGGTTCAACAGAGGCTTCATCGGGTCGGCGCTGAGCTCACGATGTTTCTTACCGCGCTGACGGCCTACCATGTGACGGGGGTCGAACGTCGGGCTTGACACCATGCAAAGCACTTCGCCAGTAGAAGGCTCGATGGCCACGATACTTCCCAGTTTGTTCTTCATCAGCCGCTCGCCCAGAGCCTGCAGGTCGAGGTCTATGCTAAGCGTAAGGTTCTTGCCAGGCACAGGCTGCTGATCGTAAGCGCCATCCTGATAACGGCCTTTGATACGGCCGTGGGCATCTCGCAGCAGTACCTCTGTGCCTTTCACGCCACGCAGATATTTCTCATAACTGCGTTCCACTCCGAGCTTTCCGATATAGTCGCCGCTCTGATAATAATCATCGGCCTCGATGTCAGCTGGAGACACCTCACCAACATCACCTAAGACATGGGCTGCGTAAGGATAGTTATACTGGCGGATACTTCTCTTCTGGATGTAGAATCCGGGGAAGCGGAACATCTTCTCCTGGAAACTGCTGAATTCCTGAGCTGAAAGCTGACTCATGAAAAGCTGCTGAGTGTGAGGCGAGTAGCCTGGGTTGCGACGACGGTCGCGAATCTCGTCCATACGTCGCTTATACCACGCTGTGTCTATCCCGAGACTGGCACACAGGTCGGCGGTGTCAACGCCAATCTGCTCCTTCATAACGACCATTATGTCATAGGCTGGCTGGTTATAAACCATCAGTTTGCCGTTACGGTCGGAGATAGCTCCGCGTGCCGGATACTGGATTCGCCGCATAAAAGCATTGGAGTCTGCCCGCTCCTTATAGTCATCAGACGTCAGCTGCAGGGTGAACAGACGCAAAATATAGACAAAGATGACGAGGACAACCGCGCCACCCAACACATACTTGCGTTTTCCCAGTTCGTAATCAGGCATCTGCTAATGACTTAAATCTCAACCTTGCGACTATTTATAGGACGCATAGCTTCGACGGCAATACAAAGGACGAGCGAAAGCAGCCAGCTACCGATAAAGGATATAGCCAAATGCACAATATGGAAGAAGCTGAATGCCTGCAACAAGAAGTATGCCAGACAGAAGATGAACGTCAGGATAGAGCAATAACGGGCATACGGCCAAAAGCCCATGGTGCGGAAACTGGCCTGCATGTCTTCTGCCGCCTCCTTCGGGCGCATAGCCAAAAGCAGTTGGGGCTGAATGAATGCCGCAAGAGTCATTGCTCCGGCACCCACTCCCGGTGTGAGCGTCACCATATCCGCCAACAGACCGCATACGAAACCCCACAACATAATACTCCAACGAGACGTACCCAACGGAAAGAGCAACAGAAAATAGATTATAATCAGCGGTGTGGCATAACCAAACAAATGAATATGGTTAAGCACAAGCATCTGGGTGGCCAGCAAGACCACCATCCAGAAGAGACGCTGAAGGAAAGTGATAATCATATCTTTGTCTTGGGTTTATTAGTACGCTTGTTCTTCCAGCTCACGCTGTTCCTCATGTCCCTGGGTCGCAATCACAAACACATCCTGGAGGTTGGCAAAATCTATTCCGAGACGGACACGCAGCTGATAGCCCAAACCGTCGTCGCTGTCCTCTATATGACTGACACGACCGATGAATATTCCCGGAGGAAACACTGATGAATAGCCGCTGGTCTCAACCACGTCGCCGACCTTGCATCGCGCATGATGAGGGATGTCATCGAGGATAGTTGACAGCGGATCTACTCCGTCCCAACGCAAATAGCCGAAATAGTTGGAACCGCGCAGGCGGCTGCTGAGGTGCGACTTGCTGTTGAGCAGAGGCAGTACGATGCTGTAATGGTCCGAAGTCATATACACGATTCCCACGACACCAGTACCGCTTACAACTCCCATCTCAGGCATTACACCATCTACACTGCCGCGATTGATGGTGATGTAATTGTCACGCAGACGGACACTGTTGTTCACGACCTTTGCATGAATCTTGTCCAACCCCGAAATCTGAGCTGCCACCTTACGCTCCGTGAATGTGCTGTCGTGAGTTAGAGTAATAAGCTCCTCTGTCAGAACCTTGTTGTTATGCTCCAGCAACATGTTTCGTCTCGCCAGCTCACGGTTCACATCCGTCAGCGAAAGGTATTTAAGCGCACTCTGCTCACGCTCCAGAATATAGCCGATAACGCTGTTTGCCGTAGTCAGCCACACGCTGCCTTGGTAATGATTGAACTGGAAGAGCAGCACAAGGCTCAGCCCCTCCAGTCCTATAAGCATCATCCAATGGTATTGACGAGCTATGAAATCAAGCAACGCTTTCATGTGTGGCTGCGACTATGTCTCTTTACATCAGGAACGAGAACGTGTGGATGTGTTTCAGGGCCACACCCGTCCCCTTGGCCACGCTGTGAAGCGGGTCTTCCGCAATGTGGAAGGGGATGTTGATTTTGTCTGTGAGACGCTTGTCGAGTCCGCGCAGCAAAGCTCCGCCGCCTGTGAGATAAATACCGTTCTGCACGATATCGGCATACAGTTCGGGCGGAGTGTCCTCGAGAGCATTCAGCACCGCAGTCTCGATCTTGGCGATGGTCTTCTCCAGACAATGAGCAATCTCCTGATAGCAGACAGGAACCTCCATCGGGAGAGCCGTGATACGGTTCGGGCCATGAACGATAAAATCCTCAGGTGCATCTTCGCCCAAGTCGGTGAGAGCCGCCCCCACGTGAATCTTGATGCGCTCCGCCATACGCTCACTCACCTTCACATTGTGCTGGCGGCTCATATAGTCCTGAATGTCCGCTGTCAGATCGTCACCGGCAACACGCAGGCTGCGGTCTGCCACGATACCACCCAGGCTGATTACGGCAATCTCCGTGCTGCCACCCCCTATATCAACAATCATATTCCCCTGGGGAGCCTCAACATCCAGACCTATTCCTATAGCAGCTGCCATAGGTTCATAAATCAGATACACTTCGCGTCCGCCAGCATGTTCAGCGCTATCACGGACGGCACGCAGCTCGACTTCCGTAGAGCCGGACGGTACGCCTATCACCATACGCAGCGATGGCGTAAACAGCCGGTTACCAGTATGAACCATCTTGATAAGACCACGCATCATCTGCTCGCAGGCGTTGAAATCAGCAATAACGCCGTCGCGCAGAGGGCGAATCGTTCGTATATCTGCATGTGTCTTCTCATACATAAGCTTCGCCTTCTCGCCCACTGCAATCATCTTCTCTGTGTGGCGGTCAAGCGCAACAACAGACGGCTCGTCCACCATAATCTTACCGTCGCTGATGATCACCGTGTTGGCGGTGCCCAGGTCCATTGCCAATTCTTTTGTAAAGGAAAAAAATCCCATAGTAAAATAGCGATTTATAAATTACTTACTAAACCAACTGTGAATAGCTGTATCGTAATGGCTGCTTACGCCAAAGGCGCGTGTAGCAAACCAGCGGCGCTCTTCTATAGAGGAAGAAGCTCCGTTGCGGTAAAGCATATCGAGCAGAGCAGAGTACTCTTCCTTTGACGGCACGATGACAACATCATTGAAGTTCTTCGCGCCGGCACGGATCAGACTTATACCGCCTATGTCTATCTTCTCAATGATGTCAGCTTCGGAAGCACCACTGGCCACGGTCTGCTCAAAAGGATAGAGATCCACTATCACGAGGTCAATCTCTGGAATTTCGTACTGAGCCATCTGCTGGCGGTCTCCCTCCAAGTCACGGCGGCCCAGGATACCTCCGAACACTTTCGGGTGCAACGTCTTCACTCGTCCGCCAAGAATGCTCGGATAGGTCGTCACATCCTCTACCTTCTGGCAGGGATAGCCAAGACTTTCGATGAAGGCCTGCGTGCCGCCCGTGCTAAGGAACTTTACGCCCTCCTCATTCAATTTCTTCAGTATCTCCTCAAGTCCGTCCTTATGAAACACGGAGATGAGAGCTGTCTTAATCTGTTTCATTATCTTGATTTTATTATTTTGCTTATTGGGCTTATTACTTCAGTCTTGCCAGCGTCTCCTTGATACGGCGCATAGCCTCAACAATGTTCTCATCGCTGGTGGCATAGCTCATGCGGAAACACTCAGGACTACCGAATGCATCGCCACCTACGGTTGCTACATGGCCGACCTCCAGCAGATACATAGCCAGATCGGTACTGGTCTTAATAACGCGGTCGCCATCACGTTTTCCGAAATAGCTGCTGCACTTGGGGAATAGATAGAAAGCGCCCTGCGGGTCGTTCACTTCCAGACCCGGAACATCCTTGGCGAGGCTGACGATGAGGTTCTTGCGACGCTCGAAAGCCTTACGCATATCCTCAACACACTGCTGAGAGCCTGTATATGCGGCCTCGGCAGCCTTCTGACTCACGGAGCAGGGGCCACTGGTGTATTGACCCTGCAGCTTGTTGCAGCCTTTAACCACCCACTCTGGAGCAGCGATGAAACCGATGCGCCAGCCAGTCATGGCGTATGCCTTTGAAACGCCATTAATGATGACAACGCGGTCGCGGATACTCTCGAACTGCGCAATGCTCTCGTGTTTACCTACATAATTGATATGCTCATATATCTCATCTGCCAGCACGATTACATTCTCATGTCGGGCTATAACCTCAGCCAGACCTTTCAGTTCTTCCTTGCTATATACCGAGCCCGTGGGATTCGATGGCGAGCAGAGAATGAGAGCGCGGGTACGGGGGGTAATGGCAGCTTCCAGCTGAGCCGGAGTTATCTTGAAGTCCTGCTCTATAGGAGCATCGATAAACACGGGCGTACCTTCCGCCAGAAGAACCATCTGCGGATAGCTGACCCAGTATGGAGCCGGGATAATAACTTCGTCTCCGGCATTGACGATTGCCATCACGGCGTTGCAAACACTTTGCTTTGCTCCGTTTGAGCACAGAATCTGCGCGGGAGTATAGGTCAGCCCATTTTCCTTCTGCAACTTGTCAACTATAGCCTGACGCAATGCGGGATAACCAGGTACGGGACTGTAGCGTGACCAGTTGTCCTCAACTGCCTTTATAGCTGCAGCTTTGATATGGTCGGGGGTATTGAAATCTGGCTCACCCACACTGAGATTGATAACGTCAATTCCCTGTGCTTTGAGTTCACTACTGCGCTGTGACATTGCTAATGTCGCTGACGGCGCAAGACGGTTTAAGCGGTCTGAAAGAGTGTTCATATTCTGTTGTTTTTGTTTTGCATTTAAATTCGCGCGCAAAGATAGTGAAAAGTTGAAAGTTGAGAGTTGAAAGTGGGATTTTTTTATTATTTATTAAAATGTAGGGTGTGACCCATACGCTCTTTCTTTGTCCGAAGATAGCGTTCGTTATATTTGTTAGGACGTATTTCAATAGGCACATTCTCAACAATTTCCAACCCGTATGCTTCAAGACCCACGCGTTTTACAGGGTTATTTGTAAGAAGACGTATCTTGCGAATGCCTAACTGACGAAGGATTTCTGCACCAACACCATATTCGCGCTCGTCAGGCTGGAAACCGAGATGCAGGTTGGCCTCAACGGTGTCATCGCCCTCTTCTTGGAGCTTATAAGCCTTCATCTTATTGAAGAGGCCTATTCCACGCCCCTCCTGGTTCATGTATAGAACTACACCCTTGCCCTCACGATCAATCATCTGCATAGAACGGTGAAGCTGCTCGCCACAATCGCATCGCTGGCTACCGAATATATCGCCTGTGACGCAGGACGAATGAACACGGACCAGAACCGGCTCTTCAGGTTCCCAAGAACCCTTGATTAAAGCTACATGCTCAAGGCCGTTAGACAACTGCCGGAACGTGATATCGCGGAAATGGCCATAGGCCGTGGGCAGATCCACCTCGGGAGCAGCCTCGACCATGCGTTCGCGCTGCAGACGATAGGCTATAAGGTCGCGAATGGCTATAATCTTGATGCCATGCTGGGCTGCCACCTCCTGCAACTGGGGCAGACGGGCCATTGTGCCGTCAGGATTCAATATCTCAATCAGCGCGGCAGCAGGTCGCAGTCCCGCCAGACGCGCCATGTCAACACTTGCCTCGGTATGCCCCGCACGGCGCAAAACACCTTTATCCTGAGCATAAAGCGGATTGATGTGCCCCGGGCGGCCAAAGTCAGATGGACGAGCAGACGGGTCGGCCAAATGGCGAATCGTTGCAGCTCGGTCGGCTGCACTCACGCCTGTTGTGCATCCCTCCAGTTTATCAATGGTGACTGTGAAAGGCGTTCCGAGCATGGATGTGTTGTCCTGTACCTGATGGGGCAGTTCCAGTTCTTCGGCACGGCTGATAGTTATAGGAGCACAAAGCACTCCGCGTCCATATTGCAGCATGAAGTTCACTTTCTCTGGAGTGATCATCTCTGCAGCCGTGACAAAATCACCCTCGTTCTCGCGGTCTTCGTCATCAACAATAATAACGAACTTGCCCTCACGGAAGTCTTTTATTGCATCCTCTATAGGAGACAGTATGGGGTTAGTTTGCTTTTCCATAATTATACAGCTCTATTTATCATTTGTACGTTGTTCATTATCCGTTCAAGAATGAAGTCTGTCTGTTTCTGCAACTGTTGCAGGTCGTGCCAGAGGCGCAACCGGTAGCGCCAGATGCGGAACCAGAAGAAGATGCCCACAGGGAAGAAGATTCCCACGACACGGTTAAGCTTGGGGTTACGGAAAGGTCTTGTATGTGCATCCGGAACCAGAATAGGCACTTCATTCAGAGTGGCCAGAATATAGTTGTCGCGGCTGTTGGCCAGCTCATCCACAGCAGCGTCGAGACGCTCTGCCAAATCTATCACTACCCTATCCTCCTCATAACGGAAGAAGATGTTGATGTAGCTTGGCATAAGACGCAGGTGATGATGACGGTTGTATGCCGCACAATCCTCCTGCAAAGATTGCAACTCAACCACCATTCGCTCATAATCGGGATCTTCTATTATTACCTCCTTGCGCGATATATGGCGGCTTATGCGCAAGCCCAGCAGACGGCGGAAGAAGATGCGGTATCCCTCCGCGTTGAAGACCACCGAGTCTTGATTAGCCTTGAATGTAAGCCAAGCGCCGATAGGTGCTAGCACCATTGTGCTGAGCCAAGCTCCGAAGGTTATGCTCCAGTCGCCCGTTCGCGCCAGTTTCTCACCTAAGATATTCACCATATAATAGAAGATGAATATAATCACTGAGACAACAACCGGCACTCCCAGACCGCCCTTTCGGATGATAGCGCCCAATGGTGCTCCAATGAAGAAGAATATCAGACATGCCAGAGTGAGCGAGAACTTCTTATGCCATTCAAGTTCGTGGATACGCAACTGCTGGTTTATGTATATTGACTCATCAGTGTAGAATGAGACCTGCTGCAAGCCGCTCCGGGCTCGGTCTGAGGCTATCTTCATGGCGCGGTTGCGCATTTCAGGGGATAGAGACTCATAGATGGTATCAAACGGGATTGCGGAATTCTCTTTTGACAAATCCTTGACTAAATCCTGCATTGACTTATCAGCATATTCCTCCTCGCCACGGTAATGGCGTGTGTACTTTCGCAGGAAATCATATTTGTATCTGTCATAATTGGAACGCCCCACAGAGTCAATGATATGACGCAGGGAGTCGATGCCCCAAGAGAGCCTATCCAGCCCCTTTGTTCTGGCGTTGCCATTGAAAAGACTGGCATCCATCTCCGCAAAACGGCTGTCGAAGGGTATCAGATCCACCTCTTCCTTGAACGTCTCACGCATATACGGCACAGTTGCACGATCCATAGCGCTGCCTGTGTTCTGCATGTTGCGGAACCGCTCTCCGTCATAGAGCGTCAGGCGCAGATACATCTGGTCGGCTGTACTCTGGAGACGTCCCGAATCTGCCAGCACAATCTGCGTATTGTCGTACCCTTGTCCTTGCGTATAAATCATTATACCATATAACATTCCGCTCTCCACATCCTTGTGTTCTACAAAGAGGTTGTAACCAGGTATGTTATTATAGAAAATGCCCTCGGGAATCTCCAGTTCCGGAGATTTCTGACGCATAGAATAAATCAGGGCGTAAAGCCGCTTTGACGACTCAGGGCCAATTACATTCTGGAAATAGAACGAACCGCAAGCCAAGAGCACCACAAAGCAGATTACTGGCAAGATAATGCGAACAAGCGGGATTCCCGCAGCTTTCATAGCCAAGAGTTCAAGCCGCTCTCCCAGATTCCCGAAGGATATCAGCGAAGCGAGCAAGATGCCCAACGGCAAAGCCACAGCCACCAGCGTCATAGCCGCATAGAACGCAAACTTGGCAAGCACCCACACAGAAAGCCCCTTGCCTATCAGGTCGTCCATATAGAGCCAGATAGTCTGCATCAAGAAGATGAAGAGGCTTATGAAGAACGTCCCGGCAAAGAGCAGGCAAAACTGCTTAAGAATGAATATGTCGAGCCGCTTGATTATGCGCATGGGCGGAATACTCCTTTTTCCTTATTCCTTATACGTTTCCTACGCTGATGAGGTATTCGGCAATCTGCACTGCGTTGAGAGCTGCACCTTTCTTGATCTGGTCTCCGCAAAGCCAGAATGTAAGACCGTTCTCGTCAGCAAGATCCTTACGGACACGACCAACATACACATCGTCCTTACCTGCTGTGAACAGAGGCATCGGATAGGTGCTGGTAGAGGGGTCGTCCATAAGAGTGACACCTTCGGCCTTGGCAAACGCTTCGCGGGCGGCCTCAACGCTGATTGGCTGCTCAGTCTCAATCCACACAGCTTCGGAGTGGCTTCGGAGTGAAGGCACACGAACACACATAGCCGAGCAACTGGCATCTGTATGCATAATCTTGCGGGTCTCGTTGAACATCTTCATCTCCTCTTTTGTATAGCCATTGTCCGTGAACACGTCAATCTGAGGAATTACATTGTAAGCTAACTGGTATTTGAACTTCTCAACAGTTGGCTCTTCTCCTGCCAGCACCTGGCGGTACTGAGTCTCGAGCTCCTTCATTGCCTGAGCACCAGCACCAGAAGCAGCCTGATAGGATGCCACATGAATACGCTTAATATGGCTCAGACGCTCCAGGGGCTGAAGACATACTACCATCATGATTGTTGTACAGTTCGGGTTGGCAATGATGCCACGCGGACGGTTCAGAGCATCCTCGGCGTTGCACTCAGGAACGACCAAAGGCACATCTGCATCCATACGGAAAGCGCTACTATTGTCAATCATCACGCATCCATACTTCGTAATGGTCTCTGCAAAGTCCTTGCTGGTTCCGCCACCTGCACTCACAAAAGCTATGTCAATATCCTTGAAGTCGTCATTATGTTGCAAAAGCTTCACCTCATATTCCTTTCCACGGAACTCATATTTGCGTCCGGCACTGCGTTCGCTGCCAAACAGTACGAGGTCGTCCATCGGGAACTTGCGTTCGTCAAGAACACGCAAAAATTCCTGCCCTACGGCGCCGCTGGCGCCCACAATTGCTACTCTCATTTGCTTATTTGTCTGTGTTTATATTAAAAATCGGCGCAAAAGTACTTCTTTTTCACGAAAATACACTACTTTTGCGCCGAAAAATAGTAGAAATGCCTGCATTAATTACCGACCCCACCTGGATTTTCCTCGTGATGCTCCTCATAATACTGTTGGTTCCAGTCGCCTTCCGACGACTGCGGCTGCCGCATATCATAGGGCTCATCTTGGCTGGAGTGCTGGTCGGGAAACACGGATTTAACATTCTTGAACGCGATGACTCCTTTGCTCTCTTTGGACAAGTTGGTATCTATTACATAATGTTTCTGGCCGGTCTGGAGATGGACATGGGGTCTTTTCGACGCCACAGCTCACGAGGGCTGTTGCTTGGAGCTCTCACTTTCACAATCCCATTTCTTGCAGGTTTTGCCACAGCACGCTGGTGGCTTAGTTTCGCCACATCTACATCACTGTTGGTAAGTTGCATTCTGGCAAGTCACACCCTCGTGACCTATCCCATTGCAGGACGTTTCGGTCTGGGCAAGCATCCCAGTGTGGTCTGGTCTGTTATAGCAACCGCATTTGCCTGTTTCTTTGCCCTACTGATGCTGGCTATTGTTATCCAACAGCATAAAGGTGGCGGCACATGGTGGTTTTGGCTTCGTTTCTTCATCGGGATATCAGCTTACATCGCCGGTGTAGCCTATGCGTTCCCCAAATTAGGCCGATGGTTCTTGCGCCGCAACGAAGATGCCGTTACTCAGTACATCTTTGTGCTCGTTCTACTCTTCCTCAGTGCGTGTCTGGCCCAGTTCTTCGGACTTGAAGGATTGTTGGGTGCATTCCTATGCGGATTGGTAATTAATCGTGTAATACCTCATGGCGGGCCTCTGATGACTCGCATTGAATTTGTGGGAAACGCCCTGTTTATCCCCTATTTTCTGGTGAGCGTCGGTATGCTTATAGATGTACGCGTATTGTCCGGAAACTCAGAGGTGCTGATGCTTTGCGGCGTTCTGATCCTTGTGGCAACACTCAGTAAATGGGTGGCTGCAGCCATAATGCGACGCATTACAGGTTCGTTGGTTTCTGACGAGCGAATGATGTTCGGCCTCACTAATGCTCACGCAGCCGGTGCTTTGGCTATTGTGATGATTGGTTCAGCTCCCGATGTCGGACTGATGGACACCAACATTCTCAACGCTACCGTATTGCTAATACTCTTCTCGTGTATATTCTCCTCCATAGCAACCGAGAAAGCAGCGCACACGCTGGCTCTACAGACCACCGAGCTGGAACGCAACCGAGGCAGTTATCACGGCAAATGCCTCACAGCCTATGCTTACCCGCAGACTGTGGACGCGCTGACACAGCTTTCGATAATGATCCGTAACCCGAACGTTCACGACAGTCTGATGGGTATCGCCATCGCTATGGACAACGACCCTGATGACCGCGTGATGGCACAGGGTCGCGAGAACCTTCGTCGTGCAAAAGAGACAGCAGCCGCAGCTGATGTGAGTATGAGCACCATGGTGCGAGTGGCAAGTAACGTCTCGGCCGCTATTACCCACGCTATGAAGGAAGTGGATGCCGGTGAGGTAATCCTTGGCCTACATGAACGTGCAGACGGTTCACTGGCTTCAACACTCGGAACAACTACACAAAACGTGCTCTCTTCAACCCATCGCGAGGTTATCGCCGTGAGACTGATTATACCCCCATCGACTTTCCGCCGTATAGTTGTGGCTGTTCCGCCTGAAGCTGAATATGAGGTGGGATTCTATAAGTGGCTCGAGCATCTATGCCGCATTGGAGAGCAGACCGGACAACCCATGAGTTTCCACACCTGCGGTGATACAGGCAACTACATACGTGACTATATGCTTCAGCTTCACCCGTCTGTTATTGTGCAATTCACCAGTGAGACAGGATTCGGAGCCATGCTCAAGACTCTCGCTGCTGAGGTGAAGCCCGACTGGCTCTTGGTCATCGTGACCTCGCGTGCCGGATTCATATCACATACTCCAGGGCATAATGTCCTCCCATCCGTAATTGCACGGAACTTTGCCAACGTGAGCGTCATGCTTCTCTACCCTGACCAGTATGGCGACCCGCAGGAGACTCATTCTATATTCGCTCCCAACGGGCAGAGCGTAACCCAGCGCCACCAGCTCTTTGATAAATGGCTAGGCCCCCTATAATCCCCCGGCCCCCTATAATCCCCCTGAAGGGGGATGCTAAGGGATGCTAAGTAAATAGTCAAATCGTAAATCGTCAAATCGCAAATCTTAATGATAGACCTCAAGAATATAACAAAGAGCTTCGGCTCGCTCCAAGTACTGAAAGGCATCGACCTCCACATCAACGAGGGCGAGGTCGTGAGTATCGTCGGCCCAAGCGGTGCAGGAAAGACCACTCTGCTACAGATAATGGGGACCTTGGATGAAGCCGACAGCGGCACCGTTTCTATTGCTGGCACAGACATCTCTACCCTGCGGCGTAGTGCTGTGGCGCGATTTCGTGGCCAGCATATCGGATTCGTGTTCCAGTTTCATCAGCTACTGCCGGAATTCACAGCCTTGGAAAACGTGATGATTCCAGCCTTCATCGCAGGTAAGGGACGGCGCGAAGCCCGCCAGCGTGCTATGGAACTGCTCTCATTCATGGGGTTGGCGGAGCGCGCAGACCACAAACCGGCCCAGCTCTCCGGCGGTGAAAAACAGCGTGTGGCTGTAGCCCGTGCCTTGACCAACAGCCCATCGGTAGTGCTTGCTGACGAGCCGACCGGCAGCCTTGACAGCGCGAACAAGACAGAGCTGCACCGCCTCTTCTTCGACTTGCGCGACCGCTTCAATCAGACATTCGTAATAGTCACGCATGACGAAAGCCTTGCAGCCCTAACCGACCGCACGATTCACCTGCGCGACGGCCAGATAGAGACCCCATAATTCCGAATAAACATGTCCGACAGACTCTTCATTTTCGACACCACCCTCAGAGACGGCGAGCAAGTGCCAGGGTGCCAGTTGAACACAATCGAGAAAATACAAGTTGCCAAGCAGCTCGAAGCTCTTGGTGTTGATGTCATAGAAGCCGGTTTCCCAATAAGCAGCCCTGGTGACTTCAACTCTGTTATTGAGATATCCAAAGCTGTCACCTGGCCCACTATTTGTGCCCTCACGCGAGCCGTACAGAAAGATATTGACATTGCCTTAGATGCCTTGAAATATGCCAAGCACAAGCGCATCCACACCGGCATCGGAACCAGCGACTATCATATTCAATTCAAGTTCAACTCAAATCGAGATGAAATCATAGAGCGCGCCGTGGCCGCCGTGAAATATGCAAAGAGGTTCGTGGAAGACGTAGAATTCTATGCCGAGGATGCTGGGCGAACCGATAACGAATACCTGGCACGTGTTATAGAAGCCGTGGTCAAGGCTGGAGCCACAGTCTGCAATATCCCCGACACCACCGGCTATTGCCTCCCGCAAGAGTTCGGTGAGAAAATCAAATATCTCATGGAGCATGTCGATGGGCTCAGCGCAGGCCGCGCCATCCTCTCCACCCACTGTCACAACGACCTGGGAATGGCCACCGCCAACACCATGGAAGGCATCCTCAACGGCGCTCGTCAGGCAGAAGTCACCATAAACGGTATTGGAGAGCGCGCAGGCAACACATCGCTCGAAGAGATTGCCATGATTCTCCGTTGTCACAAAGGCATTGGAATAGAGACCAACATCAACACGCAAAAAATCTATCCCACCTCACGGCTTGTATCCTCTCTGATGAATATGCCCGTGCAGCCAAACAAGGCTATCGTGGGTCGTAACGCCTTCGCACACAGCAGCGGTATCCATCAGGACGGCGTGCTGAAGAATGTGGAGACATACGAAATAATGGATCCCAAGGACATCGGAATCGATGACAACAGCATAGTCCTCACCGCCCGCTCTGGACACGCAGCCCTCAAGCACCGTCTTCAGGCTCTCGGAATAGAACTCTCAAACGAAGCTCTCGATAAGACATACGAGGCTTTCCTCCGTTTAGCCGACAAAAAAAAGGAAATAACCGATGACGACATACTCATGCTTGCCGGAGCTGACCGCACAGCGTCTCACACCATTAAGCTCGACTACCTCCAAGTCACCACTGGCCTGGGTGTTCGCAGCGTAGCCTGCATCGGCCTCAACATCTCTGGCGAGAAGTTCGAAGCTTCAGCCTCTGGCAACGGCCCCGTGGATGCAGCCATCAAAGCCCTCAAAGTCATCATCCGCCGTCAGATGACATTGAAGGAATTCACCATCCAGGCCATCTCAAAAGGCTCCGACGACGTAGGTAAAGTACACATGCAGGTAGAATATGACGGTCACCTCTACTACGGCTTCGGTGCCAACACCGACATAGTCACCGCCTCTGTGGAAGCCTACATCGACTGCATAAACAAATTCAAGAAGTAAAGACTTTAGTACACATTTCCTTATTAGATAACTGGTAAAAAGAGAGTGAGGGGCAAGAATCCTTGTCCCTCACAATTTTTATATAATCAGGTTCAATTAGTCAGCCAGTTTTGCCTTGATGAACTCGCGGTTCAGGCGTGCGATGTTGGCGATGGTCTCGTTCTTCGGGCACACGGCCTCGCAGGCGCGGGTGTTGGTGCAGTTGCCGAAGCCGAGCTCGTCCATCTTAGCTACCATGGCCTTGGCACGCTTGGCTGCCTCGGGACGACCCTGTGGCAGGAGTGCGAGCTGGGATACTTTGCTGGAGACGAAGAGCATAGCGGAGCCATTCTTACAAGCTGCAACGCAGGCGCCGCAGCCGATGCAGCTGGCGCAGTCCATAGCTTCATCTGCATCCTGCTTGGGGATGAGGATGGCGTTGGCATCCTGAGCCTGACCAGTACGGATGGTGGTATAGCCACCAGCCTGGATGATCTTGTCGAAGGCGGAGCGATCCACCATGCAGTCCTTGATGACGGGGAAGCCGGCAGAGCGCCAGGGCTCCACAGTGATGGTCTGACCGTCGTGGAAGCGACGCATGTAGAGCTGGCAGGTGGTGGCGCCACGCTCGGTCTTGCCGTGAGGTGTGCCGTTGATGTAGAGCGAGCACATACC
>Ga0247610_10003198_pt1 | contig 18188 bp, 15 predicted proteins | sample 174DNAGHGhighgp2_FD_193483 | JGI IMG/M metagenome (GOLD analysis project Ga0247610, IMG submission 193483) | Sheep rumen microbial communities from Palmerston North, Manawatu-Wanganui, New Zealand - 1742 DNA GHGhigh gp2 | ecosystem: Host-associated > Mammals > Digestive system > Stomach > Rumen... | reverse complement strand
ACTGCACGTGACAATACGATTTTCTCCAAATCTTTACCCTTCAGTACCAGGCTTTCTGGAGTATCCTTATGGGTGATGCGTGCCACGTCCTGCTCAATAATAGGACCAGCATCAAGCTCTGCCGTAACATAGTGGCTGGTAGCACCAATGATTTTCACACCACGTTCCCAAGCCTGATGGTATGGCTTTGCTCCCACAAAGGCTGGCAAAAACGAATGGTGAATGTTAATAATATGGTGGGGATATTGAGCTATCATCTCGTCACTGATGATTTGCATGTAACGTGCCAGCACAATAAATGTGATTTTTTTCTCCTTTAGCAGTTTCATTTCTGCCTCCTCTACCTCTTGTTTGTTGGAGTGGTCCTTCTTAATACTCCATACGTAGTAGGGTATGTCAAATTGCTCAGCCACATAGCGGAGGTCCTCATGGTTACTGACAATGCAGGGGATGTCGCACTCAAACTCTCCTGCCTTCCAGCGTGCCAGTAAGTCATATAGACAATGACTCATCTTACTCACGAAGAGAGCCATGCGAGGGCGTTCGTCGTTGAAGTAGAGATTGAATTCCATTCGGTAACGCTGCGCATAGAGCGTAGAAATATATTCTCGGATTTTCTCGCGTGGAATCATGAAATTATCGAGTTCCCATTCAATACGCATAAAAAACATTCCGTCTTGACGGTCAACGTACTGATCCAGATAAACGATGTTACCCTGATTATCTGTGATGAACTTTGTCACTTCAGAGATGATGCCCTGTTGGTCGGGGCAGTGTAGCAGCATAATGGCTGTTGGTTTCATTTCCTTCTTTTTTATGGTTTAATGTATTCTAAACGTTCCTCCTCGCTTTCGTGGTGCAAATTTAGTGTTTTTATTTTACACCTGCAAATTTTTTCCAAATATATTATGTACGCATGCGCTATAATTTAGATTTGTATCCTTTTTGGTAAAATAAATATTGAATTATTTTGCATTTTGGAGTGTTTTGACTACCTTTGCACCACAATTCGCGAGAATACATATAATTATTATAAACACATTATGAATTTTACTTTGTTAATTACCGTTTTAATAACGGCTATTACCTTGGTGGCAGCAGCTTACGTAGTAGCGAAGCTGATAGGACCGCGAAGCTACAACAAAGTGAAGGGTGAGCCTTACGAGTGTGGTATTCCCACACGAGGAAGTTCATGGCTACCTGTTCATGTAGGCTTCTATCTTTTTGCCATCTTGTTTCTCATGTTTGATGTGGAAACAGTTTTCCTCTATCCATGGGCTGTAGTAGTGAAGGAGTTTGGTGGAATGGCACTGCTTTCCATCGGTTTCTTCTTGGTTGTATTGGTTTTAGGTCTGGCATATGCTTGGCGGAAAGGAGCTTTGGAATGGAAATGAGACCTAAAATTAAAAGTCTTCCATACGAAGAATGGAAAGACAATGAGACCTTAGAGAAGCTTGTTGACGAGTTGCATGAAGGAGGGGTGAATATTGTCACTGGCTCCTTGGACAAACTGATCAACTGGGGACGCTCTAACTCTTTGTGGTCGTTGACGTTTGCAACTTCGTGTTGTGGTATCGAATTTATGGCCTGTGGTTGTTCCCGTTACGACTTTGCCCGTTTTGGTTTCGAGGTAACAAGAAACTCACCTCGTCAGGCAGACCTTATCATGTGTGCTGGAACCATAACTCATAAAATGGCTCCTGCCTTGAAACGTCTGTATGATGAAATGGCTGAACCGAAGTATGTGGTTGCTGTTGGTGGATGCGCCATTAGTGGCGGTCCTTTCAAGTCAAGCTATCATGTAGTAAAAGGTATCGATGAGATTATCCCTGTGGATGTGTATATCCCTGGTTGCCCTCCTCGTCCAGAAGCTATTATGTATGGTATGATGCAGCTGCAGCGTAAGGTAAAGATAGAAAAATTCTTTGGTGGTGCTAACCACAAACAATCCGAAGAAGAGAAGTCATTAGGCGTGTCAAACGAAGAACTGGTATCACGCAGATTGGGTGATCATCGTCGTGAGACTATTGTTGTGACTGATGTACCTGAGGATTTTGTTGAAGAATTAAAGCAAGGAAAGGAGGAGCAGGCATGAAACTTGAATTCCTAACATTCGATTTCGATAGATTTGCCGAAGAGATGGCTAATCTGAAATCTCAGAAACACTTTGACTATCTGGTCACTATCGTTGGTGAGGATTTTGGTAAAGAGGAAGGCCTCGGTTGTATTTATATCTTGGAAAACACAGAAACGCATGAGCGCTGTTCCGTGAAGATGCTTGCCCGGACTCAGGTCTGTGGCGATGGCCTTTCGAGTAATGGAACAGGAGATACCGATGGTCAGTTGATTCCATATATACCAACGGTTAGTAACATTTGGCGAGTAGCCGATTTGCTTGAGCGTGAAGTTTATGACTTCTATGGCATCGTGTTCCTTGGCCATCCTGATATGCGCCGTTTGTTCCTTCGCAGTGATTTTAAAGGCTATCCGTTCCGTAAAGACTGGCAGTTCAACGATAGCTACACATTGGATGACGATGTAGAACCTTCTTTTGGTTTGGAATATTATTTAGATAAGGATGGCGTGTTGCAAGTAAAACGTAATATGCTTTTCTCATCTGATGACTATGTGATGAACATTGGTCCTCAGCATCCATCAACCCATGGTGTTCTACGCCTGCAGACCGTACTTGACGGCGAAACCGTTAAACGTGTTTATCCACATCTTGGTTACATCCATCGTGGTATTGAAAAGATGTGTGAGGGAATGACATATCCCCAAACTCTTGCTTTGACCGATCGTCTTAACTACTTGAGTGCCATGATGCATCGTCATGCCTTGGTTGGTGTGATAGAGGAAGGCTTAGGAGTAGAATTAACTGATCGTATTAAGTATATCCGTACGATAATGGATGAGCTGCAGCGCTTGGACTCTCATCTGCTTTATGTAGGCTGTTGTGCACAGGATATGGGTGCGCTGACTGCTTTCTTGTACTCCATGCGTGACCGTGAGCATGTGCTCAACTGTATGGAGGAGACAACAGGAGGACGCCTGATTCAGAACTACTACCGAATAGGTGGTCTTCAGGATGATATCGACCCCAACTTTGTAGAAAATGTAAAGAAACTGGTGGCTTACTTAAGGCCTATTATCCAGGAGTATGTTGATGTGTTTGGTGACAACATCATTACACACAATCGTTTCGAGGGAGTAGGTCCGATGTCTAAGGAAGACTGTATCAGCTATGCTGTGACAGGTCCTGCCGGTCGAGCTTCAGGTTGGAAGAGCGATGTACGAAAGAACCATCCCTACGATATGTACGACAAGGTAGAGTGGGAGCAGGTAGTTATGACTGGTTGTGACACCATGGACCGTTACACCTGTCATATCACTGAGATGTATCAGAGCCTTAACATTATTGAGCAGCTCATTGATAATATTCCAGCTGGTGACTTCTATGTGAAGCAGAAGCCTATCATTAAAGTTCCTGAAGGACAATGGTACTTCTCCGTTGAGGGTGCCAGTGGTGAGTTTGGAGTCTATCTGGATTCCCGTGGCGACAAGAGTCCTTATCGCTTGAAGATGCGTCCTATGGGACTGTCACTTACTGGTGCGCTCGACCCAATGCTCCGTGGTCAGAAAATTGCCGATTTGGTGGCAACAGGAGCCGCTATCGACTTTGTAATACCTGATATTGACAGATAAATAGATTATGTTTGACTTTTCAATTGTAACAAAATGGTTCGACGAATTGCTCAGGGTGACATTAGGCCTGAACGATTTTTGGTCGATATTGATAGAGTGCGTGCTTGTTGGTGTTGCCATTCTTATGGCTTATGCGCTGATAGCTTGTGCACTGATATTTATGGAGCGTAAGGTGTGTGCCTACTTCCAGTGTCGCTTAGGCCCGATGCGTGTGGGCTATTGGGGACTGCTTCAGGTATTTGCCGACGTGTTCAAGATGCTTATCAAGGAGATATTCTTCGTTGATAAAGCAGATAAGTTTCTCTATGCTGTCGCTCCCATGCTGGTCATCATTGGGTCAGTAGGCGCGTTCTCGTTCCTTCCCTGGAACAATGGTGCAACCATTCTCGACTTCAATGTAGGTGTATTCCTGCTGACAGCCATTTCCAGTATTGGTGTCGTTGGTATATTCCTTGCCGGATGGGGTTCAAACAATAAGTATTCAGTGGTTAGTGCCATGCGTGGTGCAGTACAGATGATTAGTTACGAAATGTCTCTATGTCTGTGTCTTATAACAGCTGTTATACTTACAGGTACTATGCAGATTTCCGGTATTGTTGAGGCTCAGACAGGACCATTCAAATGGCTTATATGCCAAGGACATATTCCTGCACTGATTGCATTCCTTGTTTTCCTCGTGGCTGGTAATGCCGAGGCTAACCGTGGCCCATTCGACATGGCTGAGGCTGAGAGTGAGTTGACTGCAGGTCACCATACTGAGTATAGTGGTATGGGATTTGGTTTCTTCTATCTGGCTGAGTTCCTGAATCTGTTTATCATTGCAGGCATTGCAGCTACCGTCTTCCTTGGTGGTTGGGCGCCAATCAACATCGGAATCGGTGTGTTTGATGATGTGATGAATTACATTCCTGGTATTGTATGGTTCATGGGTAAGACCTTTGCATTGGTCTGGCTGCTTATGTGGATCAAGTGGACGTTCCCTCGCCTGCGTATTGACCAGATATTGAAATTAGAATGGAAGTACCTGATGCCTCTGGCACTGATTAACCTTGTTGTCATGACAGTAGTAGTGGCTTTAGGTCTATATATTAAATAAGGTATAGCAATGGAAAAAGAACAAGGATATTTCGGAGAGCTCGGACACGGTATAAAGACGTTGGCAACGGGAATGAAGATTACCTGGAAAGAATATTTCAAGGATTTCTTCACCAATAAGTCAACCGAGCAGTATCCAGAGAACCGTAAGACGACCCTTCATGTGGCTAAGCGCCACCGCGGACGTCTGGTGTTCAAGCGTAATGACGACGGGTCATACAAGTGTACTGCTTGTACGCTGTGTGAGAAGACATGTCCCAATGGCACAATCAAAATTACTTCACACATGGCAGAAGACCCTGAGACAGGAAAGAAGAAGAAAGTGCTTGACGACTATCAGTATGATTTAGGTGACTGTATGTTCTGTCAGCTGTGTACTAATGCCTGCAATTTCGATGCCATAGAGTTTACAAATGACTTCGAGAATGCAGTGTTCGATCGCACTAAACTGGTACTTCACCTTGACAAGGAAGTATATCAAGGAGGTTCATTACCAAATCTGATTGATGGTGGTGCTCCTCAGGAAATAGGAAAGTTTAATACTAAAACCAAATAGACTGCTATGGGTAATATCGTTATGTTTATAATTCTTGCAGTTGTCATTGTTGCCTCAGCTTTGCTCTGTGTGACGACGACACGCATTATGCGCTCAGCAACATTTATGTTGTTTGTGCTATTCGGAGTAGCAGGCATTTATTTCCTGCTCGACTACACCTTCCTTGGTGCAGCTCAGATTGCAGTCTATGCCGGTGGCGTAACCATGATTTATGTGTTTGCTATTCAGTTGGTTAGTAAGCGTACTCTACAGGGACTTGAGGAGAAGTTGAAGGCCAGTCGTCTCATTCCAGGCGCTATGGCAGCCCTTGCAGGACTGTTGGTTGTCGGACTCATCATCGCGAAGACCGTTTTCTATAGTTCTGCCCCCTCTAATGTGGAAGTTCCCATGGCTGAGATAGGCAGAGCGTTGGTAGGAGCAGGTAAGTACGGTTATGTACTGCCTTTCGAGTTTATCTCTTTGTTCCTGCTGGCATGTATCATTGGTGGATTAATAGTTGCAAGAAAGGAGGAGCAGAAGTAGTATGATACCAGTAGAATGTTATTTCGCACTTAGCGCACTGTTGTTCTTTATCGGTGTGTATGGTTTTGTTACTCGTCGTAACTTGATTGCCATGCTCATCTCAGTAGAGTTGGTACTCAATGCTGTTGATATTAATTTCGCAGCAGTCAACCGTCTGCTTTACCCAGAGGGAATGGAAGGTATGTTCATGACACTCTTCGTCATTGGTGTTGCAGCAGCTGAGTCAGCAGTGGCCATTGCTATTATCATCAATGTCTATCGTAACTTCAAGAGTGATCGCGTTGACAGCATTACAGAGATGAAATATTAAAGATGAAAAAGAAATATTATGGAAATATATAGTTATTCATTCCTTATTCTTCTGCTGCCTGCGCTCTCGTTTGTGATTCTTGCCCTGGCAGGTATGAAGATGTCGCATAAGACTGCTGGTCTTATCGGCACCACCTCATTGGGACTGGTGACATTATTGTCATATTGGACGGCATTCAGCTATTTCACTGCTGATCGTCTTGCAGATGGCACCTATGCCACTGTTGTTCCCTTTAACTTTACTTGGCTGCCCTTAGGAACGTTGCATTTCGATATGGGTATTCTCCTGGATCCCATTTCAGTAATGATGCTTATCGTCATCTCGACGGTCAGTCTGATGGTACATATCTATTCGTTTGGCTATATGCATGGTGAAAAAGGCTTCCAGCGCTATTATGCATTCCTGAGTCTCTTCACTATGTCGATGTTAGGACTGGTTGTTGCCACAAACATCTTCCAGATGTATATGTTCTGGGAGCTTGTAGGTGTCAGCTCTTATCTGCTCATCGGATTCTATTATCCGTTGAAGCCTGCCATTGCAGCATCGAAGAAAGCCTTTATCGTTACTCGTTTTGCTGATATGTTTTTCCTCATCGGTATTCTGCTGTTCGGATACTATGCAGGTACGTTCTCCTTTGACTTTACTATCGAAGGCAACGTGCGCGAGTATGCTGGTGCTGCCTTCATCCTGCCTACAGCCTTGGTGCTGATGTTCATTGGTGGTGCAGGTAAGTCAGCCATGTTCCCACTGCATATCTGGCTCCCAGATGCCATGGAGGGTCCTACGCCTGTCTCTGCACTCATCCATGCTGCTACGATGGTGGTAGCTGGTGTGTTCCAGATTGCACGAATGTTCCCCCTCTGGATTAACTACGCTCCCGACTCACTCAGCATTGTTGTCTGGGTAGGTGTCTTCACTGCTTTCTATGCAGCAGCTGTTGCGTGTGCTCAGAGTGATATCAAGCGTGTGTTGGCATTCTCTACAATATCGCAGATTGCTTTCATGATGGTTGCTTTGGGTGTATGCACCGAGATGACCACTGGCCACGAGCATCCTGGTAGTGTAGGCTATATGGCCAGCATGTTCCACTTGTTCACCCATGCCATGTTCAAGGCATGTCTGTTCCTCGGGGCCGGCTGTATCATCCATGCTGTTCACTCTAATGAGATGGCACTCATGGGAGGTCTTCGCAAGTATATGCCTATTACGCATATCACGTTCCTCATCTCTTGTCTGGCTATTGCCGGTATTCCTTTCTTCTCCGGCTTCAGCTCGAAAGACGAGATTATCTCTGCTTGCTTCAACTACAGCCCTGTAGTAGGTTGGATAATGACAGGCATAGCAGCCATGACGGCATTCTACATGTTCCGTCTTTACTATGGCATCTTCTGGGGAACAGAAAACAAAGAAGCACATGCTCACCATACGCCTCATGAAGCACCGTTGAGCATGACCGTTCCTTTGATTGTACTCTCTGTTATTACCGTTGGTGTTGGCGTCTATACCACACTGGCAGGATTTTTAGGGTGGGGCGGCTCCTTTGGTAGTTTCGTTACAGCCGATGGACGCGACTATACCATACATTTTGACACGCAGATAGCTATTACCTCTACTGTGATAGCACTGCTGAGCATTTGCCTTGCTACATATATATATAAAGGAGAAAGCCAGCCTATTGCCGACCGTCTGTATAAGACGTTCCCCAAACTGCATCGTGCAGCTTATAAGCGGTTCTATCAGGACGAGATTTGGCAGTTTGTCACTCATCGTATTATCTTCCGTTGCATCTCAACACCCATTGCATGGTTCGACCGTCACGTGGTTGATGGCACATTCAACTTCATGGCTTGGGGGGCCAACGAGGCTGGTGAGAGCATTCGTCCGTGGCAGAGCGGTGATGTACGTCAGTACGCTATATGGTTCCTTAGCGGAGCAGTGGCACTAACATTAATCCTGCTTGCAATATAAGTCGTAAATTGTAAATCGTTAAATTGTAAATTACGTTTATGAGTATATTAACATTATTCGTTGTAATTCCCGCACTGATGCTCTTAGGTCTTTGGTTGGCAAAGAGCTTGAATCAGGTGCGTGGTGTAATGGTGGTTGGTGCTTCCTGTCTGCTGGCACTTTCTGTTTGGTTGACCATTTATTTTGTACAGCAGCGTGCTGCCGGTAATACGGACGTGATGTTGCTGACCTATAGCACCCCATGGTTCAAACCTCTGAATATAGCCTATTCGGTAGGTGTCGATGGTATTTCTGTTGTCATGCTGCTCCTGTCAAGCATCATCGTCTTCACAGGAACATTTGCCTCATGGCAACTGAAACCCATGACCAAAGAGTACTTCCTCTGGTTTACGTTGCTGTCAACGGGAGTATATGGTTTCTTCATCTGCACAGACATGTTTACCATGTTCATGTTCTATGAGGTAGCACTCATTCCTATGTATCTCCTCATTGGCGTCTGGGGCTCTGGAAAGAAAGAATATGCAGCCATGAAGCTGACACTGATGCTCATGGGAGGTTCTGCACTGCTCATCTTGGGTATTCTGGGTATTTATTATTTCAGTGGTGCCACAACGATGAACGTACAAGAGATAGCACAAATGCACAACATTCCTGTTGACATGCAGAAAGTCTTGTTCCCATTCATCTTTATCGGATTCGGCGTGTTAGGGGCGCTCTTCCCATTCCATACATGGTCACCCGACGGTCATGCCTCTGCCCCTACGGCAGTGTCTATGCTTCATGCCGGTGTGCTGATGAAACTGGGAGGCTACGGTTGCTTCCGTGTAGCAATGTATCTGTTGCCTGAAGCTGCAAACGACTTGGCGTGGATATTCCTTATCCTCACAACCATCTCTGTCGTTTATGGCGCTTTCTCTGCCTGCGTGCAGACCGACCTGAAGTATATCAATGCCTACTCTTCGGTCAGCCACTGCGGACTGGTGCTCTTCGCACTGCTCATGATGACGAAGACCAGTTGTACTGGTGCTATCCTGCAGATGCTCTCTCACGGTCTGATGACGGCTCTCTTCTTCGCACTCATTGGTATGATTTATGGTCGTACCCACACACGTGATATTCGCGAGCTGGCTGGTCTCATGAAGATCATGCCTTTCCTCGCCGTTGGTTATGTCATTGCCGGTCTGGCCAACCTTGGCCTGCCAGGATTCTCTGGTTTCATAGCCGAGATGACCATCTTTGTAGGTTCGTTCGAGAATGCTGACACCTTCCATCGCGTGGCAACCATCATAGCTTGCACGTCCATCGTCATTACTGCAGTCTATATTCTGCGTGTCGTTGGTAAAATCTTGTACGGCGAAGTTGAGAACAAACACTATCTTGAACTCACTGATGCTACATGGGACGAGCGCGTTGCCGTCATCTGCCTTATTGCATGTGTCGCCGGACTTGGTCTGTTCCCACTCTGGGCAAGCAATGCCATCAGCGATGCCGTAGGACCTATTCTGTCGAATATAATTTTATAAGGAGAAACTCAAACTATGGGATATAATCAATTCTTACTCATGCTGCCTGAGGCAGCACTCGTAGTGGTACTGCTCATCGTCTTCTTTGCCGACCTGCTGATGAAGGGCGAGAAGAAACCACAGTCGCTTGGCGTTCTTACAGCCGTCCTGCTCTGCCTGGCCCTTGTGCCATGTTTCATGGCAGAACCAACTACTGCCTTTGGCGGAATGTATGTTACCACAAAGGCCGTTAGCGTTATGAAGCTCATTCTTACTGCAGGTACCCTCATTGTAGTTATCATGTCACAGTCATGGGTCAATACCGTTGAGCGGTTGGCTGGTGAGTTCTATGTGCTCGTCGTATCAACCCTGCTCGGTATGTATGTTATGATGTCCAGCGGACACTTCCTGCTGTTCTTCCTGGGCCTTGAGATGGCATCTGTTCCTATGGCATGTCTGGTAGCTTTCGATAAGTATAAGAAACTTTCTGCCGAGGCAGCAGCCAAGTACATACTTGTCGCTACATTCTCCAGTGGAGTCATGCTCTTCGGCATTTCCTTCATCTATGCTGCCAACGGTACGCTGTACTATGACGGCGTTCTTGAGAAGCTGAGCACCAACTATCTGTTCTCACCGCTTAACCTCATCGGACTGGCGTTCTTCTTCAGCGGACTGGGCTTCAAGCTGTCGCTCGTTCCCTTCCATTTCTGGACCGCTGACACCTATCAGGGAGCACCAACGCCAGTAACTGGCTACCTGAGCGTCATCTCAAAAGGCGCTGCTGCATTGACATTGCTCATCATCCTTACCAAGGTCTTTGCACCAATGTCGCAGTACTATCAGCCCATGCTCTGGGTAGTTATCATACTGAGCATTACCATAGCCAATCTTTTTGCCATTCGTCAGACAGAGCTCAAGCGCTTCATGGCATTCAGCTCTATCTCACAGGCAGGATATATCATGCTCGCTGTTATTGGTAACAACTTCCAGATGTCAACTACCGCACTCATCTATTATGTGCTCGTTTACATTGTCGCCAATATGGCGGTCTTCACTGTCATTAATGTCGTGGAGCATAATGGTGGCGACACGAAGATGAGCACCTACGATGGGTTCTATCAGACCAATCCCAAACTGTCATTCCTCATGACACTTGCATTATTCTCGTTGGCAGGCATTCCTCCCTTTGCAGGTATGTTCTCCAAGTTCTTCGTCTTCATGGCGGGTGTGGCAGGTCATGAGAGTGCACCCTTCTGGTCTTATTTCGTAGTCTTCATTGCCTTGATCAATACAGTCGTCAGTCTTTACTACTATCTGCTTATTGTCAAGGCTATGTATATCAAGAAAACGGACACACCGCTTCCTACATTCCAAAGCGATACCAACACCAAGGTTGCCATGGCACTCTGCACGGCAGGTATCGTACTCTTCGGCGTTGTCAGCTGCATATACGACTGGATATATGCATCGGCTGCACTGTAAGTAGGAAAAGTATATAAAAGATAAATGCTGCTACCAATGGTAACAGCATTTATTTTTTTGTTCTATATCTATGCAGCTTTGGCTTGAAACGTGGATTTCGGTTTTGTCTTGAATAACAACCCAAGCACTATACCGATTAATAGTATGGGAATGCCCAACAGGAAACAAAGATGAAGACCGATGGCTGACATGGCAACGGACAACGTGAAACCTACGGCAAGACCTGTCAACATACGGGTGATGCTGATATAGCTGGGCGTTCGTCCCTTCGACAAACTGCCTGCAATGGAGAATAGCAGACCGAACATAAAGCCACCCTGTTGTCCGATGTTCTGCAACAGCATGACAGCTGCCACTATACCTATCATGGAGTTCAGACCCGTCTGCGATATATTCATCATGGTGTAGAGCAACAGTGCAGTTCCAAGTCCTATCAGGAATGGCGCTACACCGCGTGCAGTGTCGTGGGTCATGCTGCTGAACATTCCTTTTATGCCACCTGCAACACCGACAAAGGGAAGCTTCTTCTGGAACAGAGGCAGTATGGCAGAGTTCACGAACACTGCCATGACAACCTTACCTACTATGCCACCCAGTGCACCAAGCACACCTCCGAACAGACCGCCTTCGGCATACGACAGGAAACTGACAATCTTCAGGGGCAGTGGTAATGTCATAACAGACGACAGCCAGCCTATTACCAGCCATACGGCACCCAGCACAAACGTCGGCAATAGGCGCAACGGATGCTTGAACACCTCCAGACTCTGACGGGCATAGTTCTTCAGGTATTGCACTACACCCACATGCTCATTATTATTCATCTACTATTTACTATTTGACTATTTATTCTTTTTATTGGACCTTATTGGGCTAATTGGGCTTATTAGGCTAATTGGGCTTATTAGGCTAATTAGGCTAATTAGGCTAATAGGGCATATTAGCCTTACCCTTTCCTTGGAATAGGCGGTGGAGTGGGGGCTGCCGACGGGATAGGAGGAACAGGAGGCGTCTGCTGCTGTACCTGTGGCTGCGGCGATACTATGACTACCGATGCCTCGTCGTCATCGTACTGCATAGCAGGCTGCGGTTGAGCATATTGTGGCTGTACGGCAGGTTGCTGCATAGGTGGTGGCGGTGGCACGGGATGCTCACGGGCATAGCGTTCTGCGGCAAGTCCCTCTTCAACGGCCTTGTCTATGGCTTCCTGCCTGACGCGCTCTGCCTCAAGGTCTTCCATCATAGACTGCATGTAGAAGTCGTATTCACGTCCTGGTTCCATAGGAATGAACATCCATTTGGTGAGATACTCCACACCAGGACTAATGCCTATGGCTCCCTCGCGTGACACCATATAGAACTGGTGTCCTTCAAGCGGGTGCTCCTTGTCCTGCTGTAGTGCAAACTCGTATATCTCCTTTGCCGTAAAGGGGTCGCGTGTCTCAGCGAGTCGCCACACATGTACGTGCTGCATGGCTATTGCCAATGCTTGCAACAAGTATTTGTAATGTCCCGTTACAATGGCGTGTTTGGTCTGCTCGCGGGTTGGTTTCTGTTGTTCGTTCACCATGCTATTTACTTTTTGTCGATTATACTGTTTGTTCTTTTTATTGAGCCTTATGGGGCTTATTACCTTCTCCTGTACTTCGATGCTCTGTTCGAGAACTCTGTGACATCCTTCACAAACTCGCTCACGTCGTGCTCGTTAGCCTTGGCTATCTCACCCATCTTGTCGTATGCTCCAAACGTTGCACCTGTCTCCTGAACTCCCGACGAGATGGCTTCAGTAACGTTGACATTGTTGAACATCTTGTCGTCAAGGTTACCCCAGTTACCCGACATGCCACTCTTGCCAAAGTACTTCTCAACGGTACCTACATCGCCACTCGGTGTGACTGACGAGCCGCCACCACAGCCAACTAAGCCGACACCTGCCGATACGGCCTTGCCAGTAAGGTAGTAGCCCAGCTTTTTACCACCGGCATCGGCCATTGCCTGACTTATCTCCTCAGGACTCTTACCATGACTGATAGCGTTCAGACCGGCACGTACACTCTCACCGCCCACTACTATAGTTCCTTCTACCAAGGCGTTGTTAGTTATATTGCCTGCCTGGTTCTGCAACACACCGAGTGCACCGTCGGCAGCACCATACGCTATAGACTTCAGTGCTGTCGTACCACTCTCGCCCTTGTGGAAGCTCTCGCTGGCAGCCGTACCGACGGACTTGGCAAAAGTATAGGCATTCTTTACCACACGACCGCCAGGCACACACTCGCCCATCACGTTGACCGCCAGTTCGGCTCCCTTGTCTATCTTGCTGACGTAGGCCTCCTTTTCGGCAAGGTTCTGTTCATATTCCATGTGGTCGTCGTGTTCCCATTCGGCAATCTGCTGCTCGGTACGTATGGCATTCTTCAGTACCTTCTCGTCGGGACGTGCCACTTGATACTTCTCTGCCAGATGCTGCAGGTAGTCTTTCTTTAGCTGCTCGTCAGCCTTCTCCTTCATCCAGTCCCTGTATTCCTGCATCGCATCGGTATATCCACGTTCCTTGTCGCGTATTGCATCGCTTTCCCACTTCTGGTGCTGTTCGGCAACGTTCTTTGCTGCCTGGTCGGCATCCAGCTTCAATACATCGCTGTTCTCGTAGCGATAGCGCAGGTTCTCCTCCAGTCCCTTGTTGTCATAGACCGTGCCCATCTCACTCTCCCACTTACCGTCAGCCGTGGGGTAGTAGGTGAGCTGCTTACCCGTTATCGGATCGTTCATGCTCAATGTACCGTCGTCGTTGTTGCGTATATATTGGTCGCACAGTCCGGGATAGTTCGTAGCATGGAACTTACCGTCATTCACAGGCTCTTCTACAGGTGGCTCTTCCGATGACGGCACGTCGTTTGGCGTATCAGTCGCTTCCTCTTCCTCTTTCTTACGATTAGGGTCAGGCGCCTCAATGTTCGGAGTGTCAGGAACGTTCGGCATTGGTGGGGGAGTACCACCGCCAGTTCCAGCCAAGCCACCCAATGCACTGCCGCCTCCACCTCCGCCAATAGCAGCCACGCCGTTGGCAAGCAGTATGCTTCCTATTATTCCGACCGACTCAATGACAGCCGACTCCATAGCATCCGTATGCTCACCCAGTCCTAACGGGTCGCCCTCGCCACGCAGCCACTCTGCAAGGTCGTTAATGCGGTCAACAAGTGCCGTACGCTCACTCTCGGTCAACGGAGTGTCGGTACCGTCGAGCAGCACCTCTTCCACCTTGAATCGCAGATAATACTCCGTCTCTTGATAAGTGAAGGTAGGCTCTTCATCGACACCATTATCTACAACCTGATCTGGTGTCATAAAGGAAACCATCAGATAGCCCAACAGTCCTTTCTGTTCAGAATAGAAAAGTCCGATGTCAGTATTGCCTACTGGTTCATACGTCTTATCATCCTCTATGCCGCTCATGGTTCCTGTGGGAGTATAGTCGAAACTATAGGAATGTGTTTTTTCGTTGAAACTAAACGTCAAGTCAGTTCCACCAATTTTCCATATCGGACCATATCCCGTATTGCACGTAGTGCCGATAGCACCCTCTTCGTTTATATAGAGATAAGCCGTTTCGGCAGTATAGGGACACTTCTCGTCGGGTGGAGCGCCATCACGGTCTCCTATCATGTCAAAGTCGCATACCGTGCACTTCATGCCGACGATGTAGCGTTCCTTTGTTTCCCACATTTTGCTGTAGAGTGCATCGCCACTAAGTCTTCCGGAACCCTTCAGCTTGAAGTACTCAACAGGGTCAACCCAGTGGCCCTCCTTACGCTGGGCACTAGCTTGCAGACTGGCTGCCAGCACAATGGCAATAATCGTTAGAATATGTGCAGTACGTTTCATCTTTAGTTAATTCATAGTTGGAGTTTAGCCACCATTCTGCAATGGTGCCGGTCAAGAAATACGAGTTTGCTGTAAACTGCGCCCAAGCCCCCGTCACTATCGCGGTGAGGAGCATCATCAAAATAAGTATTCTTTTCTTCATAGTCGTCTTAATATTTTAATCTTTAATGTTTCATGTTTCATCTTTCATCTTTCATCTTCATCCTACCGCTCCTCCGCTATGTCCGGTACGTCCGTACTTCTTGACGAGTGCCTTCATGCGCTTGTAGCTGTTGTAGTCCATGGCTAGGTAGAAGCCCTTGGTAGCGATGCTGTAGGGACCGTTCTCACTCTGTATGTTGTAGCGCTTGTTCAGTGCCTTGTACAACTCTGATGTCGTAGCTACATGGAATTTCATGCGGTTGTCGAACGAGTTGCATGCCTGTACAAACTTGCGCTTATCCGTGTCGCCCATCGCCATTACGTCGGTAATGCTGCTGTTACGAGGCCGCTTGTTCTTACCTGTCACGCCGTAGTAATCGCCGTACGACACGGGGAAGTACATCACGGCAAACCAGTTCTTCTTATTCTTGCCGTCCTTGATAAGTGCGAACTTCGTCGATGATGCCACCAGTTGTGCACGACGCTGTGAACTCATGTTTTGCGCTGTGGCACCCATCACTATCGCGACGAGTAGCGCTGTCATAATGAATAGTCTTTTCTTCATAATGTTAGTATTTAATCTTTAATCTTTAATGTTTCATATTTAATGTTTAATGTTTAATCTTTCATCTTCATTCTTCTCCCACGTACGCCGGCTCCAGCGCATTGCCTCGGCAGATGGTTAGGCTGTCGGCACCAGGATGTACGGCAATGACGGCTGCTAACGACACTATGCGTCCGTCGGGGAAACTGCGGGTTCCACGATCCATAATGTAGTATAAGGTATAGATGCCGCGACCGCGTTTCTGGACGTAGCATGTCGTCGTAGTGTCCGTGTCGAAGTACATCAGTTCCTTCAGCCATACGTCGGCCTTTCCGACGGTCATAAGCTGACTGGCGGTGTACTCCTCTGCACGTAGTGTTGCACCCAGAATGGTGTCGGCCTGAAGCTCTACTTCACTCATCAACTGGAACTTTATGAAGCCGTCGCTCTCTGCCTGACGGTATGTAATGCCGTTGCGTGGTAGTGGATTTGTTCCTTCTGGAGCCAGTGGCAGACGTACCTGTATATTTTCGTCGTCAATGGAAGCCAGTTGCTCGGGTGTCATCCACGACTTGCCTTCGTTTAAGGCTTCACCACGCTCTCTGTCTAATGTGGATTGCAGCCAGTACTCGCCAGCCTGTTCGTAGGTCCATCCATGCATCAGTGGCTGATGTTCAGAACCGTTAATGTCGGGCTTGTGGACTACATTACAGGCAGTAAACAGCAGAACCGCTGATGTTGCAAAGAGAGAAAAAGTCTTCATATTGTTCCTTCGTTTGGGTTAGTTTAGATTAGTAATTATTGAATTTCGGTACAAAGATAGGGAATAGTTGCGTAAATCGACTTGCAAAAATTGAAAATCGACTTGCAAAAACAGAAATTGCAAGTCGATTTATGGCTATTTCTCCCTAAAATGTCTATAATTATCCGTTTTTCCATTCGTTTGGTGTTACGCCTGTAGCACTCTTGAAGGCACGGAAGAACGTTGATTCGTTCGAGAATCCTGATATAGCCCATACCTCTGACAGCTTCTTGTCGGGTGACTGCTGCATCATGCGCTTGGCATACTCTACGCGTTTGCCGTTCAGATACTGTGCAAACAAGCAGTTGCGACATACCTTGATGCTGTCCGACACGTAACGGCTGTTCACACCCAGTATTGCTGCCACGTCACCCACTTTCAACTCCGGGTTTAGGAATAGTTGTTCACGCTCCATGAGTTCGTCAATACGTGCCATCAACTTGTCATCGACTCCTGTTACGGTGTTTTCAAGTTGTGCCTTGAAATCTGACCCGTTGCGAGAAGAGTTGCTGCCGTGATGGAAATGTTTCAAGCCCTTATAGCCGATAAACACGCCGATGACGGCGAGAAGTGCATAGAGCCACCATCTCCATTTGCCGCCGATTCCGTGATTTCCTGCTGCATCGACCTTGTCACCTACCGGCAAAAGCACTACTGTGGCTTTCGGTTCGAAGTTGTTGACAGGCACCTGCACACCGCCAGCTATGACAAGGTTGCCTTCTGCGGTCAGTACAGGTGTTGTATAGCCCATATCGGGTATTGGCTCTGTATAGCCTAATGCCAAGGGCACGTTGGCATCTTGATACATAATATATAATATGTATAACCTTTTTTCCTGCTTACCATATCCTAACAGGTAAGCGCGTCCAGCCTTCCGGTCAGCTATGACTTGCGAAAACCAGCAGATGGAATCTCCTTGGCTCACCCTCGGCACAGGAGTCTCAGTCTTGAGAAGTGAGAACTGTCCGTTGGCAATTTCCATGATTGCTGCTTGATGTGTCAGCGTATCCTCGACAGCCATTAGGTACGTATATATGCCCTTTGCCTCATCACCGATGAAACTATCCATGCCGCGGTGCTCGTAGCCTAGGCTCAGTGGTTGCCACTTCTCAAATAGCGGTTCTGTGGTCGGTGCTCCTTTCAGGTGGTCAATCCAGATGGTGTCGTTCTGTTGCGCCCGTTCGCTGAAGGAGCTGAAAATGATGGCATCGTCTTTTGCTGTACGAAACAGAAAGGGCATGGCGCGTTGCTGGTGTACATCTTTCAATGGCATGGCGTTGATTTTTCTTTCGTACAGCTCTATGCCGTCCCCCTCATACCAGTTGCCGCTGATGACAACATGCCCGCTGTCCATCTCCAGCCCCTGTGCCCAGCAGCGCTTACGGTCCATACAGCCGTAACTCTTGAATGTATGGTTTGTGGGATTGTATTCCTCCGTCACAAACTGGTTGCCGATGCCCAAGGGTTGTAGATGACCGCCACCTAACAGCACCAGACCAGACCTCATGGGCAGTGCGAATCCCTCATCGTGTGTATAGGTCATCGTCATTTCCTTCCATGCTCCATTGCTCAGTCTTTCGGCAGTCTTTACAGGGATGAAGCCCGTGGTGTGACCACCGGCTACCGTTATCTCACCCCCTGCTACAAATGTCGAATGTCCGTGGCGGGGAGTAATC
>Ga0247610_10003197_pt1 | contig 18204 bp, 10 predicted proteins | sample 174DNAGHGhighgp2_FD_193483 | JGI IMG/M metagenome (GOLD analysis project Ga0247610, IMG submission 193483) | Sheep rumen microbial communities from Palmerston North, Manawatu-Wanganui, New Zealand - 1742 DNA GHGhigh gp2 | ecosystem: Host-associated > Mammals > Digestive system > Stomach > Rumen... | reverse complement strand
GGGACTGCGTGTCGGAGACACGCTACATTCACAGTTCACAATCCTCACAGACCACATCGCAAAAACGTCGCGTTTCCTGCAATTTTTGTATTCCGAAAAATGCTACTTTTGCAACCGTATTTGTTAAAATAGTTGAGTAGTATGCCGAATTCCAAAAATGCAGATGTCCGCATCAAGGTCATTGACCGCTGTCTGAGTGACAAAAACCGCAAGTATTCGATGGCGGAGATGATGGAATTATGCAATGAGGAGTTGGAACTACACGATTTCCCGCCCGTGTCGGCCATGAACACCATTCGCGGCGACATAGAACAGATTCAACGGATATACGCCCCGAATGCGGATGTGGATAGTTTCCGGGAGGGGCGGAACATCCGCTATCACTATGCCGATCCCGATTTCTCCATCTACAGGCCGCTGCTGAAACCCGAGGAGACGGCACAGCTCATCCAGACACTCTGCTTGCTGAAACGGTTCAAAGGGATGCCGCAGTTCGACTGGATCAGCGAGATTTCTGATCGTTTGGGAGCTTCGTTGAAAATCGATGAGGTTTCCACAGACGAGGTGGTCGGGTTTGACGAGAACATGGATTTGGAAGGGCTGGACCACTTCACGCCGCTGTTCAACGCCATCAGCGAAAAGCGGACGTTGTGCATCACCTACAAAAGTTTCAGGCAGGACAAGGAGGTGGAATACGTGGTCTATCCCTACTATCTGAAACAGTACAACAAGCGGTGGTTCCTGATTGCCAGGAATGTGGGTTATGAGGCATTGACCAACTACGCCCTCGACCGTATCCTGGGCATCAAAGAGACGGATGAGCCGTTCCAACCCGCCGGCATCAACTTCGCCGACTATTTTGACGAGATGATCGGGGTGTCCAAAGACTCAAACGCGGAGCCCACGCTCGTCAAGCTGTGGGTCTCCCCGGTCTCGTGGCCGTACGTCCGCACCAAACCGCTCCATGGCACGCAAAAGAAGGTCGCTGAAGATGCCACTGGCGCCGTCATCACCATCGAGGTGTATCTGAACTACGAGTTGGAGCAGCTGATCCTGTCCTTCGGCGAAAACATGGAAGTGCTTGAACCGGAATGGTTTCGGGAGAAGATAAAGATGAGGATTGAGAAGGGATTGGAGAGGTATGGGAAATAGGTTCAGTATGAGTGAACGTGAAAGTGGTTATTTTGCATCGTCAAATCGATGTTAAATTAATTTTTTGCGATATGGAAAATATTTCTTGGTCTGAAGAGCAGGTTTTAGCAGTTGTTAATGAATTTAATGATAAAATGGAAGAGCTTCTAGAACAAGCTCCGAAATTCCAACATATTGATTTTGTCAAGTTTGCACTTCTGTATTTGAGACTCACAAATATTGCTGGTGAATTGGGCGTTGAATTCGACAATGAATACAATCAATCACTATTTCAACATCTTGATCTGGTAACTAGCAATACAGAATACAATATAGGGATTGGTGGAGAGGATCAACTCTTTGCATTTCGGAAGAAGATAATGGATATATATCACAACACTTTGTATACTATTCCAGAAGGTTATTATGTAAAGTCTTTTCTTGATGCTATAATCATAGTAACTAAACAATTAATTAATCACAGATGGTCTGATTCTTTGTATAGTTATCATCATATTGGGGACAAAAAGAATTTGGTCATATATGTGAGAGGTTTAGATGCTCTTATTAATTTGATAACAGAAGATATTTTACCATGGGAGAATAAACTAATCTGCGATTTTGACAATCTTGACGATTTATACATATACAGAATGAGATGGGGATTTCAGGGTGACATGCAATTTCATGACAATAGGATGTTCATAAATATTCAGCCATCCGAAGAGAATTTAAAATTTGACCTCTATGTGGATCATGCTTTTGATTTCAGTATGACTAATTCTGTTCTGGAACAGCTTAAACCAAAGGGCGTTGTTGTTGCTGGAGTGTATGATTGTGAAGTAAATGGTAACAATGTAATGTTGCAGAATTTATTTAAGGATGAGCAGGTTGAAGATGTTCGCTTAGATGAATCTGGCTCTGGTTGGATAACATTTGGTACAAAAAATGACATTGGGCTGGTGAATTTTTATTCTCAACAAGATGGTCAATATTATGAAATACCTACTGACGAGATAGTCCGATATGGCTATTCATTAGATTATAAGAAATATGATTTGTTCGAAAAAGTTGATGAATTTATTACAACGTTAATTAATCTTAGAGATTCATTTGGATATGGAATCGGATATGACGAATGCATGGCATCATTATTTTTAATACCCTATTTCAAAAGGTATTACAAAGACACGCTTTCGATTCTTGTGGACGATTATGACCCGAAATACGAATCCATAGAGAATTCTTGTATAGACAACGAAGATGGTCCAGAAAGATTACAGGTCATTAGAGCTCTTAAATATTGTGTTTTCAAGATGAGAAGTAGAGAATGGATCACTGAGGTTAAGTACCTTCAGTTTCTTAATGCAATACGAATGATTGATGCAATCAATGATGCTACTTTTCAAAAATACTATCCAGAAGTAATTAGTAGGATTTGTAATAATGTCAGCATACCATCTTATTCAACCCAGTATCATTTTGTAGAATCTCAAATTGGGGACACTGATAATTTACAGATAGTTATCAGGAAGGATGATTGTTCTGATATTCATTATCTTGAAGATGGAGAAATTGAAGAACAAACCTCATACTCTGGTTGGGGTAGTATTGTCACACCAAATGTATTAAAGACACATAGTTTTAACGTGGAAATGGATTTTCTTGTAAATAATTTTCACGCTATGGATCCCATCTGTTCTGCATCGCAGTATGTTATCTTTGATGCGCTCAATGACGAAAATAAGAACAAACGTGTTTTTGATATAGAACTATCGTCTAATCTCCTTGCGAATGTTATTATCGACTTGCACAAAGATGTTCGACAATACGAGACTATATCGGCAAAGAGACTGAAACCAGGTGGACAGTTCGTAACTTTCGTTATGAAAAAGGATATGGAATCCTGCCAACCAGTCGTCGAAAAACTCATTAGAGAAAATGTCCTAGATAAAGTCATCAGTCTCAACAACCGCTACTTGCTATTCATTAACCAAAGCAAACAGGATGACAAAGTGGTTTTGGCTAAGTTCAATCATATTGATGATGGCCAGAGATGGTTGGAAACGTACCCTGCTATTATTGAGGAATTGTCTTCGCATACGGACACGCAACACGTTAGATTATTGTCTGTTCAAGAACTTGAAAACCACGACTATTCATTATCCACAGATCTTTACTTTACTGTTGAAGAATCCTCTGATTTAGAGAAAATCATCCAAAGTGTTGTATCACTTCATCGTGGCAAACACGAATTGATGGATATTCTCCAATTCATGTTGAATAGAATCACTTCCCTTTATGCTCAAGGGAAAAAGCCTTCTTACCTTACTAAAGAATATGAGGATGTTATTGACAGCTTGAGGGATTATGAGGAAACATTGATGGATCATTATGTCGAATTCGTTGATGCATTGATAAAAGTTTTCGGTTCTGATGATATTTCTCTTGAGTTTTTCCAACCTGAAGTTGCCAAATTGATGGTGGCACTCCAAGACACCAACACTATCCATAAGTTGTATAATCCCTTTGCAGGCCCGGCTACTTTCGCAATGCTGTTGCCCGATAGCATCTATTACGGAAATGAAATCAACATATTTGTACAAACGTTAGGTGTTTTCAGATTAGCTGCCCATGAGCTTGACCATACAGGTTACAATTGCAAGGATTCTTTAGAATTTGTGAAATCGCTTCCGGTAGAGGAAAAGTATGACACCGTCCTTTCCATACCACCGTTTATGCCCAAAGAAGAGGCCAAGATATATGGTTTCCTGTTTGATGATTGTATGTCTCATTTAGAAGAAAACGGAAAAATGATGGTCGCTGTTCCCTCTGGTTTTACGTTTAACCGTTCGCCCAAAGTGATGGCCATTCGACAAAAACTCGTTGAGAGCAATTGGGTAGAAAAAGTGATTGCTTTGCCCAAAGGCAGTTTTCAAGGAACTAATGTGAGTACTTGCTTGATTCAGCTTTCCAAACAACCCAATCATGAAATCTTATTTTGTGATGCATCTCAAATGGCTGAACAGCATAGAAACAAGGTCGTGATTCGGAGAGACGACATTGTTGCTGCTGTCAAAAACATGGATATGGATTGTTGTTTTCGCATCCCCTGTTCAGATGTTGCCAACAACCACTTTTCCCTTAACCCAGTTGTTTACAAACCTTTTCCAGCTCAAGAAGGGATGGAGACATTCAAATTGTGCGAGCTGTTAACGAAATTTGGACGTGAAAAGCACACCGTGGAGAAAGGACTTGTGTTTACTCAAGATTTATTGTCAACGGATGTGGTGGATTATCGCAAATCTCTCTCAGATCTGAAGACGGAATCTCTCAATCAGTCTATGTTAAAAGTGCAAGGTGACGCATTGTTGCTTTCTTCTGTTCAAAGCACATTAAAGCCCACTTATATGGAGGCTGATCAGGACGCTAGTTATTATGTTAATCGTAACATAATGGCCTTCAAGGTGAACACTGGAAAAGTGATGCCCGCATACTTATGCTATGTCTTAATTCAGCCAGAAGTGCTGCAACAAATCGACAACTATCGTACCAGTGCTATTGCCTTTGTTAATGCAGATGACTTTTTAAGTGTTCGTGTCAACTTGCCTGATATGAATATACAAAGGAATACGATAGAGGAGCTTGCACGCCTGAGATATGCGGAGAAGAAACAGGAATTGAACAAGATGTATGGTAATGTTTATGCGGAGAAGGAGGAAGAGTTCAAATCTCTGAAACATGCCATGGGAAAATCGGTAGCTGGCATCAATGCCGCAGTTGACAATTTATTTAATTACTTTGAGAAGACAGGACTTTTGGATAAGATAGTTCAAACGCGCAGAAACACAACTGTGGCCGACAAACTAAATGTCATCAAGGACAGTATTCATCATATTGAAGTTCTACTGCAAAATGGAGCTGACTTCTTGGATATGTCACAGTATCCGTTGTCGTCTGTGTCTATCAACGAAATATGGAGTAGTATCCAATATGAGACAGAGAAATTTACGGTCAACAAATCGGAAGTTTTGCCGCAATCGATGTCTGAAGTACGCGTTAGGATGAATCTGGATTTGTTCAAGATACTGATTAACGATGTGATGTCCAATGCTGAAAAACATGCGTTTTTCGATAATGACCCTGCGAATGTTGTCCGCGTTGAAATTTTTTCTGACAATGCTTTGTTAACGCTACTGATTTCCAATAACGGAAAACCATTTCCAGACGATGTTGATGTGCAAAAATTCACTAAACGGCATTGGTCAGCAGGCGAGCACCGAGGAAGTGGAATTGGAGGACATGACATCCAAAAAATAGTGAAGGCTTTTCAAGGTGAGTTTGAGTTAATACCTGATTATAAAGAGACTTTCCCCACTTGTTACGTGTTACGATTCCCTATTGAGTAGTTGATATAAGTAAAACCTAATCCAAATATTATGGCATATAAAGTGTTGTGGGTGGATGATGAATATGACACCCCCGAATTACAAGAAGTGGCTGATTTGGCATCAGATAGAAATATCAATATGGATACGGCCTGCAAATCTGCTGAAGAAGCATTGGCCCATCTTGAGCATCCGAGTGATTTCGATGCCGTTGTTTTAGACATCCGTTTTTTCAAATCACAATCTGACACGCTCGAAAGTTCTGGCAGAATTAAAGGGTTGAGAAAAGTGACGGATCGGTTGAAACAACTCAAGGACAAGGGCAATTGGTTACCTACATTCATTTATTCGGGACAGCCCGACATATACAATTCTGAAGATTTCAAAGACACTTACGAAGATTATCCCCTGTTTCAGAAAACGGGAGAGGGAACCAAACAGCTTTTTGCTGCTATCATTAAAGCCATTGATGAGAAGGTTGAAACAAGAGTGAAATTAAATTATTCGCCTCTTTTTGATGTGTGTTCCTCTCACTACCTGTTTGATTCCACTCTTACCGAGCGCTTACTGAATTATGCCGGACAAGTTGAGCAAAATGATATTAAGAAAACGGAATATTTGAATGACATGCGCAAGCTGATCGAAGAACTTTTTGAAAAGTGTGAACAAGTCGGTTTGCTTCGCTCTGGGATCAGCTCGTTGAATGAAAAGAGTAAGTTTTTGTGCGACAACAAGATGCAGGAATATATTCCTCCGTACATTCAAGAGTCTATTCGACATATTCTCCGTTGTACACAAGAAGGTTCTCATTATGGGGTCGCGGATGCGGATATGCGAAACGGTATTGCTCCCTTTTTGTTCAGATCGCTGTTTTTCTCCCTTTCCTCGGTATTGGTCTGGTGGAAGCAGTTTATAGACAGTGATTGCGATAAAGATGCATTAAGGCAATGTGTGGAATCCATCCAGCTGGATACAGAAGCAGCAAAAACGGACAAAAAGAGTGCTGAATCCGAACGTAAAACTGCCACGGTTCTTCCATACTCATACCCTGTCGAAAAGGATAGTGACGGATTTTATCATTGTGGACCGTATCTGATGCCAACAAAACACGGACAAGTAATGGAAGGGAGAATGGTAACAGTCATCGAAGAGGATGCCAATACGAAGAAAAAGGTTGATGTGTACCCGAGATTTGCAAAGAGAGTTAAGGAGGTTTGAAAGTGATTGAAATAGGTTCAACATCGCTGAACCTGTCTGTTGTATTTTTGCCGCCGAAAATCAACGTTATTATTCATCAAAATTTTGGAGTTATGGTTATTTACATTCTCATTGGTTGTTTCGGCTGGCTTTTGGAAGCCGTTGGTGGCGCTTTAATTGGCAAGAATCCTGGAGACTCATTTGGAAAGTGGAAGTAGGTTGCAAAAAACATTGCTTTTCCTGCAATTTTTGTATTCCGAAAAATGCTACTTTTGCAAATCAAAACCAAATAATCATCATCTATGATCACTGGTAAAATAAAGTCCCAAATCGATGCCATCTGGATGAGCTTCTGGACGGGCGGTATTTCCAACTCCATCGACGTGTTGGAGCAGATGACCTATCTCTTCTTCATGAAGATGCTGGACGATGCGCAACTCAACCAGGAGGCCACTGCGCAGGCGATGGGATTGAAAGATTTTGAGGATCCAAAGGCGGTGTTCAAAAAGGGCAATTGGCATAACCCCGACACCAACAAAGACGTTCCATACAGTAACCTGCGTTGGAATGTGTTTCGTCAGTTCACACCTGAGAAGATGTTCGATACGGTGCGATTCGATGTGTTTACCTTCATCAAGAATATCAGCAATGACGAGACCTCCGCTTACAGTCGTTTTATGAACGACGCCGTGTTCCTCATCCAGCAGCCTCGCACGCTGGTGAAGGTGGTGGAGGGCATCCAAGAATTGGATATGAACGACCGCGACACGATGGGCGACGTGTATGAGTATGTGTTGGGTAAGATGGCCGCTGCGGGCACCAACGGACAGTTCCGTACCCCGCGCCACATCATCCGTATGATGGTGGAACTGATGCAGCCCAAGGTGGACGACCGCATTTGCGATCCTGCGATGGGCACGGCGGGCTTCTTGGTGGAGAGTGCCAAATACCTGAAAGCGAACTACACCCAGGAGCTGTTGAAGAAGCAGAACTTGACGCATTTCCGTACGGGAATGTTCAGCGGCTTCGACACCGACCCCAAAATGCTGCGTATCGGTTCTATGAACCTGATGCTGAACGGAGTGGACAGCCCCAACATTGTGGCTCAGGACAGTCTCTCTAACCAAAACACCAAAGAGAGCACCTACACGCTCTGTCTGGCCAATCCTCCTTTCTCGGGCAGTTTAGATCATGATGTGGTGAACCCCACATTGTTGGCGATGACAAAGACGAAGAAGACGGAGTTGTTATTCATTTCGCTCTTTATCCGTATGTTGGAACTGGGCGGACGTTGTGCCTCCATCGTTCCCGACGGCGTGCTGTTCGGCAACAGTTCGGGTCATAAAGCCATTCGTAAGGAGTTGATTGACAAGCAACGTTTGCAAGCGGTGATTTCAATGCCCTCGGGCGTGTTCAAGCCCTACGCTGGCGTTTCCACGGCCATTCTTGTTTTCACTAAGACTGGTGCGGGCGGCACCGACAAGGTGTGGTTTTACGACATGAAGGCCGACGGTTTCTCGCTCGACGACAAGCGCAACCCCATTGCCGCCAACGACATCCCCGATGTAATAGCTCGTTTTAAGAATTTGGACGCCGAGGAAAGTCGCACCCGAAAAGACCAGAGCTTCCTTGTGCCAGTGGAAGAAATTCGCGAGAAAGGCTACGACCTTTCCATCAACAAATACAAAGAGGTGGAGAAGGTGAAGGTGGAGTATGAGAAACCGGAGGTGGTGCTGGAGAGAATTGAGGCGTTGCAGAAGGAGATAACGGAAGAAATACTTACACTCAAGAAAAATATAATTAGAGAAATATGATAGCTGTTCTGAATTGAGAGGTCAAAAATTTGTATAGAGCATCTATAATAAACAAAGAATATGGGAATAGAAACAGGCATGGTATTAAAATTGAAATTGGTAATGAAAGGGAAAAACCTGGAGGAGTTCATGATTCAGGCAGCTTCTGAATGTCAAAATGAATTGGCTCAAAAACTATCTACTTTTGAACCATATTCTTTATTTCATATTTGGAGAGGATTCCTGTTACATGTGGAGGAGTATATTAATTTAGGATATGAACTACAAGGAAATGATAAGAACATTGTATTAAACACCCAAATTGAATTTTCTTCATTGTTTGGTGCTAATTCTTTAAATAATGCGTGCGATATCGTGTTGCAAAATTTTGGGAAGAAAATTGCCGATAGATTTTTAGCCACCACTTTGATGATTTCTTGTTTGTTCAAGAGTTATAGTTATCATGATATACATGTAGAACCATATCCAGACAATGTAAAGAATGCTATATGTTATTTACAATCCAGACGTCTTCATTATCAAACGATGCTTAGATTAATTCCCCTCTATGCCAAGGGAGAAAAAACGATAGATATTAAGGATGTGATGAATGAATTTCAGTACTACGTTGATACTTGTATGGTTAATGTGACAACTGCCTATCAAAGAATTGTTCAGGCAAGATGTGTAAAAGATTTTGAGGCAATCGTGTGTAAAGAAGGGCTTAGATTTAATAGAGATTATTCTCAATTAGAAGGATTTTATTTGAATCCTATCCGACTATCTATTATAGATTTAATTTCTTATAAATGCATTACAGCACCATCTGTATGTGTAAAAAAGACTCCAAAGTTATATTCAATCGAAGAGTTGAAATCAATGATTTCCAATGATGCTATATATTATGAGAAATACAAATTAGGAGAAAATAGTGTATATAAATCAATGATAGCATTACTTGATGACATAACCCCATACTTCAAAGACGATTATTCCATTGAAATAGGGGCTTCTGATTTTCAACAAATATGCAACAAACATCAAGATATCAAATTGTATGTAGATGTCAAAAACTACACAGACGCACTTAATACAATAATTCCATTTCAAAAATGTGGAAATATTTATTATTCCAACAACTTTGCACTACTCAGGTATGCAGAAGATGTAGTATTATCTATATTAAATCGTAGCAAAAAATATCAAATAGATGCGGGGTTTATTTTCGAGGAAAAAGTAACGGAAGTTGTTGAGAAGTATGGATTCAAGAGAAATCGAAGTTTAAAGCGAATAGCAAGACGTGAATTTGATGTAGTGTGTGTGAAGGAAAATTGCATATACAATTTCCAATGCAAGAACAACTATTTTGACGTAACAGACATAGTTTTTTCTAACATATCAAAAACATGTAAAAAGAATAAAAGTTTGGAGTCTTATTATATAAAAGAACTGAAAAAAGAGATAAACAGAGAACACCTACTTAAAGAAAAAATAGGTTTAAGCAGAATAAAACATTTTATCATTTCTCGGTTTCCAATATACACAGACAATCCTCAAATCATAAATTTCAATCAATTAGAGCAAGCACTTTCAAAAATCAAATAAAAAACGAAACAGTATTCAAAAAGGTCATGAAGCACAATTGGACATATAAAAAACTTGGCGAAATTGCTACATTCAGCAGAGGATTGACTTTTTCTAAAGCTGATGTTACAGATGTGTCTTCAAAAAAGGTTCTTCGTTCAAACAACATTGATTTGAACAACCATTCTTTGAATTATGATGATGTTGCTTGTTTGAATGAAACTTTTGTGATTCCTGACGAAAAGAAGCTTCACAAAGGAAATATTTTCATCTGTATGTCAAATGGCAGCACCCAACATCTCGGGAAAGTAGCTTTTATTGAGGATGATATAGAATACGCATTCGGTGGCTTTATGGGCGCAATTCACCCTAATGAAAAAGTTGTCTATCCTAAATATATCTTCTACTCTTGTCTATCAACTGAATACCGCAGATTTCTTGCATCTATTCTGAATGGAGTTAATATCAACAACTTAAAATGGAGTGAGTTGTCATTATTTCCCATCCCCGTCCCCCCTCTCGCCACCCAATCCCGCATCGTCTCCGAACTCGACCTCCTCCAATCCATCATCGACAAGCAAAAGACGCAGCTCAAGGAGCTGGACAACCTCGCGCAGGCCATCTTCTATGATATGTTCGGCGACCCCGTGGAGAATGAGATGGGGTGGGTGGTGAAAGATTTAGGAGATTTGTGTGAGGTTTATAGAGGTGGTTCTCCAAGACCGATAGAGCGATTTTTAGGCGGCACAATACCTTGGATTAAGATTGGTGATGCCACAAAGGGAGATGATATTTATTTACACCAAACGAAAGAACATATTATTGAGGAGGGTCTAAAGAAGACACACTATATACATGCGGGAAGTTTGATATTTGCGAATTGTGGGGTTTCTCTAGGTTTTGCTCGGATTATCACTTTTGACGGATGTATTCACGATGGATGGTTGGCTTTTGATAATGTTTCAAAAAGCATCGAAAAAGTGTTCTTATTGAAATCGTTGAATTTTTGTACTTCATATTTCAGAAGTATTGCTCCCGATGGAACGCAACCAAACTTGAATACAGCAATTATGAAATCATTTAAACAAATACTGCCACCATTGCCAATGCAAAAGCTGTATATCGCCAAAATCGAATCAATAGAAAAACAAAAAGCAGCCATCAGCAAATCCATAGAAGAGACGCAGAAGCTGTTCGATTATACTATGGATAAATATTTCGGGTAAAAAATATAATCGTGATATGATGCTTACAAACGAACAAAGGGACAATCTTTACAATATTGCAATAACGGAGGTGCAAAAAATTCGATTTTCCTCTGACTTTATGAACATCTTGTCATCTATTTATCATGTGTATGAACAAGATGCCACAGGAGAAGACAGCAGATTCAGTGTGTTAGGCGATGAAATCAGCAAGCATTATGTCCTTAATGATGATTGGCCTGACGACAAGCTGTTTATTTCGATTTTAAAACTGAAAGACGATGATGAAACATTACTTCGATTTATTCAAGCACTGATTAATACTCAAGATGGTAATGTTAGTGAGGATACTATTGTTCAAATTAATCAGAACATTCCTGAGGGGATGGCGTTTTTAAAAAGTAATGACAATATATTTTTATTTGTGCAGAAAGGAAGCTCATCACAATCGGACGTGAAACAGAATGCTAAATTTATTAAGTGCAAATGTTCCTATTCACGAGGAGGATTGATTCTTGACAAAGAAAGTATCCCACAAGATATTGACAATAATGTTTTTTTGTTAGCCCATTACAATTGGGATGATTATGGGAATAAAACCAGTTTTATCCTTTATTATATAGATTCTGATGGGAATCAGGTTGAGATTGGTGGACTCAAATTAATGAAAATAGGGGAAAGTAACACTTATAATATTTTAGACAACTCGTTTTACATTCTTTCAGAAGACTATTGCTCTTTAGGGCAAGACACTTCTTATTACGTGAAGATGTATGAGCTGTTTAAGGGTGATACGTATATTTATTTGAAGGCACTTCGAGATGTTGCAATTTATTCAAAAATACATGAAAAGTTTGAAAACGAAGATGTATTCAGAGTGTCGCTGTTAAGAGAAAATATAGCTGAAAAAGCTCTTCGGGAAGGTCGATTCATCGTAAATGGCAGAAGAATGAACGATGCCTATGCTTTTACTTATTTGTTTAAGCCGGAATATTATACAGATTCAAAAGCTGAGCCTGTCAATATTTCATTTCAGTTTCAGTATAAATGCAAACCATACGAGAGGGTTTATGGCCTTATCGGAGAAAATGGAGTAGGGAAAACGACCTTAGTTAATAATATTATTTCTTCTCTGACAGAAAATTCCGAGAGAGATAGTTTTGTGGGTCTTCGGCCTATTTTTAGTAAAGTGATGGTTATTTCGTACTCTCCGTTTGATGCTTTTCCAACCCAAATATCAGGTTCTGTGATTGATTATTTGTATTGTGGCCTACTTGAGAACGAAAACATAATATTACCTAAGGAAAAACAATACGAAAAGTTGAGAGCCAACATCAGGACAATAAACAAACGTAATTCTTTAAAAGAACATTTTTGTGAAATATGGTTGAATATCATGAAAGATGTTTTTCCAAATAGTGTTATTCAATCGTTTTATACACGCACATATGGTCTTTTATCTCTACAAGAAGATGAGATATATAAGGCCTGTATACTAATGAGTTCTGGAGAGACTATATTCCTTTATGTTATTTCAGACATTATTGCAAACATCCGACAAGATACTTTATTACTATTTGATGAACCTGAACAGCATTTACATCCTCATGGAATAATGCAACTTATCAGAGCCATCTATACTATTCTTGAAAAGTTTGAATCATACGCTATTATTGCAACACACTCTCCGTTGGTTATTAGAGAAATGCTTTCAAAGAATGTTTTTGTATTTAATAGGGAAGAGAACTATTTACATGTTGCAAAGATTGGAATTGAAAGTTTTGGAGAGGATATTGCCATTTTGAATGATATAGCTTTTAAGAATCGTTCAGAGAACAAACAATACGAAAAATACATTTCCGAATTAGTGGAAGACAGCGATAACTACAATGAAGTTGTTGCTATACTTCAGAACGAGCACAATGAGCTTGGATTGAACACTCGATTGCTGATTCAAAGTGCATTTGAGAAAAAAGAAGGAGGTCTCTCATGAGAAAGTTGGAGCCAATCAAAGATGATGCACTGACATTTATTAGCAATGTCATTGCTTCGTCAAACAAGAAGGGAATAAACAACGAAGAATCGAGAAGAAAGACAAAGGAATTTCGAGATTCTTGTTCAACGATTGTTTCCGAAAACGAGCAAACCATCAAGCAGTATGATAAAGATTTTGATGCAAATACATTGGAAGACCTTGAAAATAAAGGTCAACTGAACAATGATGAAAAAGATGTTTTTTTGAGTTTGTATTCATTTCAAAAAAAAGCAATTTCTCAATTAAGAGAGACAGTCTTGACAGAGAGAGGCTATAGGAATGATATTTGTCCGTTGTGCGAATGTGATTCGGTTACTACGATGGATCATTATCTTCCTAAAGAAAAGTATGCTCTATTTGTTATTCATCCAAGAAATTTGATACCATGCTGTAATAGTTGCAACCAACACAAAAGTGAGAATGTTTATAAAGATGGTAAACGGGCATTATGGAATTGCTATTTAGACAATCCTATAGATTCCCGTTTTTTGTATTGTACCATAACCACAAAAGAAGGATTGTTAACAGGTGAATTCTCAATAGACACAAAAGGGCTGTCAGAACATGAAGCTTTTGTTATAGAAAACACGATGAGTAAAAAAGGTCAAAAAGTGTTAACTCAATATAACAAAATGGTTGGAAATGAGATAAATGAAATAGTAAAACGGATTTCTGATTTAATGATAAAGGGTGACAATTTTGATGATTGTATCCAAAAGATTAAACAGATGGTTTTGCCATGTCGCATCTTGAATAATTGGAAAGAAGTTTTAGACGATGCCCTACTAAATTCTGATGATTTTGTGAAGTATGCAAAAGAAGAAACATATAAAATAATCAACAAACGGCAAATGGCAAGTGATTAAGACAAAGCGTTTTTCAAGATAAGATTCATAAATAACAGAATTAACCATTATGCGCAACTTCGACTACATAAAGAATTTGGGGATGAACAACCTCTATACCTTCTGTTCAGCGGCGGAAGAGTACCAGTTCAGCAAGCCCGATTTTAGTGCCATCAATGCTCGGAAAGCATTGGAATACACCGTATATGCGCTCTATTATCTGAAGAGTTTTGACAGACCCGAAAGGGCCACGCTTTTCGAACTGATTGAAGGCGAACCGTTCCGTGAATTTGTCAACGACGACCGTGTGATGATGGCAGTTCACTATGTTCGCAAAGTGGGCAACCGGGCTGCGCATACGGTGAGCGTAACAAAGAAAGAGTCGTTCTTTGCGCTGCTCAACATCTACAATGTGGTCGGTGCCATTCTGCTGAAGCTAAAGATAGTCAACGAAGTTCATCCTTTTGATAAGAATCTCATACCCAAAACGGCAGAGCATCAAATACTCACTCCCGCCGATGTGGAGGTAAAAGCCAGCGATGCTTTTGTGGCAGCCGCTGACAAAACAGCGCTAACGGCCAAAGAACCGGTGAAAGAGTTCCCGAATGGTCTGTCAGAGGCTGAAACCCGCAGACTGTATATAGACATGCTGTTGGCGGAAGCCGGATGGGAAGTGCTCACTCAAGAAAACTTGCCCGCTGCCGCTAAAGCCGGAATAGAGATTCGGGTGGAAGGAATGCCTAACAATAAAGAGGAAGGCTACTGCGATTATGTGCTTTACGGCAAAGACGGCAAGCCGCTGGCTGTGGTGGAGGCCAAACGAACTAGCGTGGACGAGAAACGAGGCAAACACCAAGCGGAACTTTACGCCGATTGTCTGGGAAATCAATATGGTGTCCGTCCCGTGATTTATTACACCAACGGTTTCTGCACGAAGATTATCGATGGTTTGGGCTACCCGCCACGTCCCGTGATGGGATTCCATACCATCAATGATCTGGAACTGATAATTTCGCGCAGAGGTCGTAAGAGAATAACAGATTTGGCCATCAAGGATTCCATCACAAACCGCGATTACCAAAAACGGGCCATCCGCGCTGTTTGCGACCACCTGAACGAAATGCACAGAAGGGCATTGATTGTGATGGCGACGGGAACTGGAAAGACCCGTGTGGCCATCTCGCTCTGCGATGTGCTGTTGCGTAACCAATGGGTGAAAAACGTGCTGTTCTTGGCCGACCGCACCTCGTTGGTGAAACAAGCCTACGATAATTTCAGGGAACATCTGAACAACTACTCCTTTTGCAAACTCACCGAGCCCGAGGATGAAAACAACCGTCGGAGCGCCCGTCTGATGTTCAGCACCTACCAGACGATGATCAACTACATTGATGCCGAGGACAAGGAGTTCTCCATCGGTCGTTTCGACCTCATAATCCTTGACGAAGCGCACCGCTCCGTTTTCAAGAAATACACGGCCATCTTTGAATATTTCGACAGTTTCTTGGTAGGGTTAACCGCAACGCCCCGGGACGAGGTTGACCGCAGTACGTTCGACCTATTCCAGCTTGAAACCAACGAACCGAACTTCACTTACACGCAGGCCGAGGCCGAAAACGACAAATGGCTGGTGGGCTACAATCCGATTTCCAGAACTACCCGCCGTTTAAGGGAAGGAATCGTGTATGAGTCGTTGACCGAGGATGAAAAAGAACAGTTGGACCAAGCCTGGGAGTACGAGAAAGCACGTGCGGAAATGAAGACGGGATTGCCCCAAACCAAAACCCCGCGCGATATTGAAAAGAAAGAGCTCTTCGACTATATCTACAATATTTCTACTGTTGATATCGTCATTCAGGATTTGATGAACAATGGTTTGAAAGTGAACAACGGCGACAAGTTAGGCAAAACCATCATCTTCGCTTATGACCACAAGCATGCCCAGTTGGTCGTAGATCGTTTCTATGCACTTTATCCCCGATTTGGCAGCGATTTTTGTCAATTGGTGGATTATAGTGTGAATTATGCACAGGATATCATTGACAAGTTTAAGGTGCGGGAGAAGATGCCGCAGATTGTCGTTTCGGTGGATATGCTTGATACGGGCATTGATGTGCCTGATATTCTGAACCTTGTGTTTTTCAAACCCGTTTACAGCAAGATTAAATTCATCCAAATGATAGGGCGCGGAACACGTCTTAGTCTGGGTATATTCGCAGATGGCACCGATAAGAAGGAATTCTACATCTTCGACTGGTGTGAGAACTTTGAGTACTTCAACGAGAATAGCAACGGTCACGAGCCCCAACCCACGATGTCGCTGTCGGAACGCCTTTTCGGGCTAATGCTCGACATTGCGGTGATTCTTCAACATCAAAAATACCAGCAGGACACCTTTGCGCAAAAACTATGCACTAGCTTAAAAGATGAATTGTATAAGCAAGTGAATCAGTTGAATGAAAAGCATATTTCTGTCCGAAAGCACTTGGATGTTGTCGATAGATTCAAGCAGAGACAGAAATGGCTATATCTTTCAGAATTGGATGCGTTGGACATGAAACAAAAGATTGCGCCCATGATTCTCAACGAACAAGACGACAACGGGAGCCGGATGTTCGACGCATTGATGCTGCACATTGAGCTTTCCAAACTAACGAAAGAGGTGAATGCCAGACGCAGCAAGAAAAAAGTTTCCGACATAGGCCAACTGCTTCAGCGCAAGGCAAGTATTCCCGCCGTGATGGAGAAGATGGATATCATCATAGAGGTCAGCAATTTCGCATTTTGGGATACCGCTTCGCTCGAACGGTTGGAAGATGTCCGATTAGAATTGAGGGGTATCGTATATGTGACATTGGGTTCGCAGCATGAGACGTTCTACATCAACATCTCCGACACAATGGAGGAAAAGGAGGGCGTTGAGAAACCTGAATTTGAGACGGACTACCACACTCGCATTTTGGACTATCTAAAAGAGCACCGAGACAGTGAAGCAATAAACAAAATCTACCGTTTGGAGCAACTCACTCCAGCCGACATTGTGGAGTTGGAACGCATCTGTTGGCAGGAACTCGGCACCAAAGAGGAATATCAGGATTATGTCAAGAAGGGACAGATGATTTGTGGTGACCGAGTGGCAGCATTCATCCGCTCCATCATCGGCATAGACAGACGCATTGCTAAGGAAAAGTATTCTGAATTTCTGAGTGACATTGTGTTGAATAGTCTTCAGGAAGAATATCTCAACCAAATCATCGGTTATGTATGCGAAAACGGCGACATCACTCCTGAAACGCTCCTCACCGACGAAAATTTCCGAGGCGTGGATCTCCACACTGTTTTCGGTACCAACCTTGTTTCAATAAGGCGATATGTGGAGAAGCTACATGGGGTGATTGCGTAATTCATATATGTTACGGGACCCACCACTTTGGGTGCCTTGCTCAGCAGCCTGCAGATGGGATTCCGCACGTTGGCCATCGAGAAACGTAGCAACGATGTCTGGACTACGTTGGGTGCGGTCAAGACGGAGTTTTCCAAATTCGGCGACCTCCTTGAGAAGGCCAAGAAGAACATCGACTCCGCTTCCGCGACCATCGAGCAGCTTCAGGGCACCCGCACCAAAGCCATCAAACGGAAACTGCGGGAGGTCGAGGCCCTCCCGACGGACCAGGCGGCCGCATTGTTGCCGGATATGAACGAGTTAGATGTGGTTGATGACGATTAATATCTTCCATCTGTATCCTCATCGCAAGCAAAGAATACCCGTTTTTTGCCGTTTTTGGTCGAACTGAACGGTTTTGGCTGCCTAAACTGAGTGGACATAGAAGGATCGCCCGAAGGGTGGGATAGTAATATAGGCGCTTAAAAAGTCCTCTTGAAACAAATGTTGTCCCACGTTGTCCGCCGTTGTCGTCAATAATCAATCCGTAATGTCTTCCGAATCCGAAAAAGGCTATCTGCCTTCGCACCCCTGTCCCATATCTTGCGTTGCCAGCGCAACATCTCCCGCCCCCTCCCCGCCTC
>Ga0247610_10003195_pt1 | contig 18213 bp, 16 predicted proteins | sample 174DNAGHGhighgp2_FD_193483 | JGI IMG/M metagenome (GOLD analysis project Ga0247610, IMG submission 193483) | Sheep rumen microbial communities from Palmerston North, Manawatu-Wanganui, New Zealand - 1742 DNA GHGhigh gp2 | ecosystem: Host-associated > Mammals > Digestive system > Stomach > Rumen... | reverse complement strand
TTCATGCAGACCGAGGAAGTACTGCAGGTACGGGTTCATGGCAATCTCTTTGGTGATATCCTCATCAGACAGGGCTTTGTAAGCCGGTTTGATCAGGAGCGCACCCAACGCCATCCTGGAGTCGATCGCCCTCTGGCCTTTCTTGCTTCTGAAGTTATCGGCATACTTCACATCGAACTCCCGCCAGGGTACCAGCTTGCTCAGCTTGATCCAGTCATTATTCGGATCGAGCGGCAATGAGCCGAACATTTCGGGTGTCTCCAGCATCGAAACCTGTCCAGTATGCCGTTTGTACATTCTGAGCCCTCCCGTAAGTGCAAGGTTTTTATCGCGAATCCCTGAATTTCCCTGCACTTATTATACCATGAATTGGGCTCTAACTGTTGATTTTATTATGTTTTTGGTGATTCGCAGGAGACACTAATTAGGAAAAAATAATTCTGTTGAAGGTTTTCTCAACAAACTTACAAACTGTTAGATTCCGTTCAGCATATCCCGCGGCTCTTTCCTCGGCCTCCCTAGCGTTCCTGGCTGTCGCTCGGGAAAACATTTCCAAAGCCGTTCCTATTCCTCGTCTGAGAGTTTATAACGTCGAATCACCTGCTTCATTTGCAACACCTCTGCTGTTTTATTCGACATTATCGCTTAATTTCCTTTTGGTTTTTGTATCTTTTCTCAGTTTCTTTTCTCCGTTATGAATTTAGAAACACACTCTAGTGTGCATATAAATCAAGAGTTTTTCTGATTAAATGACTTCCCCCCTTTTTCCCTCGCGATTGCCCGCACAAGAGTTATATTTCAATACCTCAGACACTCAGCCTGCAGAGTACTATTGAATGGTTTACCTCATCAAAACAAAATCTCGATCGATACCTATTTTTTGCCAGAAATTATTGATTATAACAGTATTTCCCAAATTTAATAATTTCACCTCGATCAGAAAACGGGGGCTGTTGCATTAAGCCCCTGCTCATTTCCATAATTGGGAATCAATCTCGTTGTATGGAGCTACTTTCTTAAATACCGCCCTAAATTCATTATAAAATTTATCCACTTCTGCCTTTTTGCCTGGATTGTGAAGCCAATGCTTTAACAAAACATCATAGAAATTCTCGTACTTTTTGAAGAAGTTTTTATAGAATTCCCTTCGTTTTCCTTTGGTTGATTCTTGATTTGCCTGCATGACTCTCACAGATTCTTCAAATTCGTCAATTTCCTGTTTGAAAGCACGATATGTGTTTTTTCCATATCCCCGGCAAACTATTGCCTGATCCATCCAAAAGGGATCGTTATTGACATAAAGCTCCGTTGCATATTCTGCCAGAAACTGTTCTGGTGCATTCTTTCCTGGCAATGCTACAATGCATTTGGTTAAATCACTTTTGTGATCACCATCAAGAATACATATTGAACGCATAGTCATCTGCAAGAGTTTTCCGTCAGAGAAAATTGCCGTTAATACATCTGCACTAACCTTTGCGCTAACAAAATGAAAAAAACGTCTTATGTTACAGAATTCCGTTGCATGGGTCGACTCAAAATAAGAAATTAGATGCTCCAATATAAAACGACCTTCAGCATCTTCAGTGAATATTGGAATAACTCTATCTTTATATATGTCTACCTCGGTCAATTCCTGCAAATGCATTTTAATTTTATATATATCTGGATCTTCCATCAAAAAAACGTTTGTTTCATTATCGAGCAGATACAAGATATTATACTTATACTTCAAAACCTCCTCCATAAGAGTCAGGCTGTGGGTTGTAAACACAATTTGAATCTTATATTCATCGGCATACTGCGCCAGCAGTTTAAGAAACTTAATCTGGAATGATGGGTGTAACGTAGCGTCCAATTCGTCAATCAATAAAATGCTCTCAACAGAATTATTGGAGACTATACTATCATAATAGTATTTCAACGATTCGAGAGCAGTCAACAGAATGAACAGATTATCTTCTCCTGCAGATACCGTATTAGAATCAATTCCTTCAATATCGGCATCAAATTCCGCTCTTGTTTTTATGTCCCCCATTCTCTGCGCATTACCGTACTCAATCGAAATGCCAGTAAACTGTTTATATAGTCGAGATATTTCATCCTGATACTCATTGGGTAACTGCTTCTGCACGCCGACAATGGCTTCATCGTTATTATACTCTCCATACGGAACCAGCCGCGACAAACCCAAGTAGAGGACAGGGCAGAAAGGCAGTGTATCTCCAGAACCAATTTGATATTTGGGTTTCACAGCATATCTTGATGTTACTTTGGAATTATGACGACGAAATTCCAAAGGCGTACGGGTATAGTAGTCCACTTTAAACAACGAACCCACAACACCCCTTGCCGGATCATTATACTGCTTGTCACCGCGAGTTAAGCTCTCTACTTTAGGATTGACAGCAGTATTAATCGCAGAAATGATCGACAGACACTTAGTATCCTGTACCCACGAACACTTAGAATTTACTGATTGAAACGAATTACTGATCAAATGCAAAAGAGATGTTTTACAGGTGCCATTTGTTCCAGATATAGCGTTTATTCCCTTAGAAAAATTCAGTGTTATGTTGTTGAGCTTCCTATATCGGTTTATTTCAATCGATTTAACCATTTGTAACTCCTCTATACACTAAGTCATGCAATGTTGACTGAAGAGAACTTTCCCGTTGGAGCAATAAGACCCGGGGAAAACGCGATCATTTCATTACCTCTTGTTTTTTCTTGCGCAGTATAACTTAATGATAGCACGTGCCGTTCCGCATCACGGTACATTGCGATAACTTCATCTGTATGATCGTATGTCAGCATCCATTTGCAATCCAAATTCTGGATAAACTGAGCGAGCGCATAGTGATCTTCATGTTCATAAAAATTCGCATATAGAGCTGCGCCTTGATTGTAGTATGGCGGATCAAAATAAATCAATGTATGTTCGTCAATTTGACTCATGATTCCCGTAATAAGGTCAACTGCATCCTCATTATGCAATTCAATACGCCCTGAGTATCTGGCGATTTTCTCAATTCGACGTATTAATTCTTCTTTATTGAACCGAACATCCATTTTCCAATCACCCGCTTGGCTTTTGCCTCCAATAACGCCTCCACGAATGATTCCAGAACGATTAGTTCTATTCAGAAAAAAGGTCGAAAAACCCAATTCTAACAAATCTGCTTGGTCTTTTCTATCCTGAATTTCACGTTGGATGTTCCAATTATTCATATTAACAGTGGTATCAATGATTCTGCGACATAGTTCTTCCGTCTCGTTGAGGACGGAATGCCAAAAGGCATATATGGAACGATCCAAATCATTGATAACAATCTTATTAACCAATTCCTTAAAAAGCAAATCAAGTGCTATATTGGCTCCGCCGGCAAATGGCTCAATATACGTCCCACCTTGGATATCATTGTCTAATATGATTCTTTCTACATACGAAGATAGTTTCTTTTTTCCACCTGGATATCGTAATGGGGATGGAAATACCATTAAAATTACCTCCAAATATTTTCTAAGAACGGAAAAAGATCGTCCCATGCCACCAATAAATCTGTTGATATTGGGGTAACATCCTTATTATGGACATACGAATGGAATGTCTTCACAGATTGATTTTGAGTTTGGCCTGTGGCCATTTGCCGGGCGGTTCGTAGTTCATTTTTTGTCATTAGCTTTTTGCTTTCTATATCATTGGCAATAGCTTCAATCTTGACTCCAAGTCTGCTATCCGCATTAACCCCAGGGATAGAATTAGTCGCTATATAGCAATCACAACTCAGCTCAACAAATACACGGAAAAGCGCGCTCACAGCATTGGGATACCGTTCGCATTCAAGCTTTTTGAGCTCAGCAAAAACACGAGCAATTCTGGGATTGCCGATAGCAAGCTTATGCTGTGCAGGTATCAGTGTTTTCCGCTTAATCGGATAGGTTTTCTTATTCGCCGTAAATGCTTCTGTTTTCTGAACTGGGCTACTATCCTTCGGTGGCGTTTCTGTCGATGTAACATCTGGCATAACTAACGGGCGGGAATACTGCACGTTCTCATCGGAAGATACACCAGCATTAGGAGTCTGCATACCTTCCAACGTTTCAAGTTGAGAAGAAATACTTGTGGACTCATTATTTTCCACACGGCTCTTCACATCGTCCATATACGCCTTTCGGTCTTTTTTTGAATAGATTCTTCCGACACTAAATTCTCCTGTCAAATCATTCAAAACAGTTAAAAAATATGCATTAATACCACGGGGAAGAGAGAAAATACCATTATTGAAATCAATGCCCAAAAGATTGCGCACTCCGGGATCTCCCAGCAAACGATCATAATTTGTTTTCTTTATAGAAAAGAACCTATCTTTTAGGGACTTCGGAATAGCTGTCATTTCTTTCAGTGTGTCAAAAAACAAAGCTTTCGGATCACTCTTTCCGCTAACCATAGATGAAAACCGGCTAATCTGATAGGCATCCCACCCCACAGTACCGATACCTTTGTTTTCGCCAGTGTGTTTTAAGAGAATCCACGCATTAATTGTGTCTTCATCCGTGCAGATAACGCACAATAAATTGTTTAGAATAGCACTATCCATTTTCTTGTTAAGTGCCGAAAATTCTCTCTTCATTTTTGCGTATGAATCAGGAATCAGCTCGGGTTCGTTTATCAGTTTTAGGGCTGTAACGCGCCTGTTTCCTTCGCGTACAAGCCATTGAGTTCCGATTGGCTGAACAAGTACTATTTCCATCGGGCTAAAGCCATTTGACGCGATATGCTTTGCCAGCTCTGTCAATTTGTCTCCCTGATCCTCAATCATAGCATGTATTGCCTGCGTTTGATGCTGTACAGGATCAAAACGGGGGTTTTGAGTATTCAAAAGCAAATCGGTTACTCGTAATTGCTTGTATTCGTATTTCTGCATATTGCGTCCTCCTGCCTAAACATGATCAGCAACGAGCGTATTTTTGCTGTCCAGAAGAAGCCTTCTCGAGTGGAATTACGCCAATGTCTTTTGTTTTGACATGGTTGAGAAAAAGAGTACCCAGCAATAATCTGGTACTACGATCGATTCGATTCCATCTGTAACCAACAAATAGGTCTTTCAACAAGAACTCTTCGCCCGGTTTCAGATTATCTACTTCTGATATGACCATCTCAAGCAATTCGTTCGTCATACATAACTACCTTTCAGCGGAACATTACCATTAATATTGATATCAATATTATTATAGGCGAAATTGCAAGAAAATGCAATATATTCCAACGAAATCTGACATAAAACCAGAGTCTGTGTCATTCTTTAAGTTGGCACATATGTGGAAAAAAGCAGAATTAGAATTTTCCCGCCCACGGCGGGCTCATATCCAGCACCGGCTTGCTGGATCGCTTTGGCATGGCCTGATTGTCGAAACACTCGATCCGCAGATAATCAAGAATAGCGTAAGCGTATATCCGCAATGCTCTCCTCACGAAACATGGGGTATCTGGATTCTCTCAATAGGGTCTTATCCAGCAGGCTGACTTTATCATGCTGAAAATTCACCTGGTCAATCTGAAATTCTCTTCCCTCGATCATAACGGTATCATGGATCGGAAGGTAAGCCGACCGTTCATGTCAAATCCGCTGATAGCCAACGCTTCATCCACGATCTGCTGGGCATAGCGAATTCCCTGCCTGGGCGGGAGAGAGCGGAAAGCGTTTCCGTGAAAAAAATCTCCGCGTCAAAAAGGGAAATCTGCAATGTATCCGGCTAATCTGATTGTTCTGTCAGAACCCCAAAAGGAGAAAATTCCATTTCTTCTGTTTCTGCAAATTCTTCCGGGTTCCATTTTTCATTTACACTTTTAAGAACAGATTTATTAATGTTTATAGATAACTGCTCACAAAAAATCAAACCCTCACCTTGTAGTTTATTCATTAATGCTTTTTTATCCAATAAAATAGCATACAAGTCATCTTGTATCACATTATTCTTTTTATAGTTTTCATAATACAACTTGCATACAGCATAAGCGAAATCAAATGCGCCTATTGGAATCTCTTTTGTTTTTTTGATTTGATCAATAACATCCAAGAATGGAAATAAATCGTCCTCTGGGAAAATGAGCCTTCCCTCTTCAAACTCAGCAAAAATACGTTGGCTCAACTCAGGAGTTCTTTCAAAATAATATTTTTTAAATCCAGTTTCTTCTGAAAGGAAAAAATTCCAGCAGGGATATACAGCTGACGAATCAATGTAATACCCTCGTTGTCTATGACATCGACAAAACGGCTGATAACCAATCACATTCGCAAGGTTATTTCTACCGCAGAAAATAACTCCGTAAGTTCCGATTTCGGTGATATCATCCTGAGTTATTGGCCGATACATATTATTTCCCATGTTTTTACAACAAGCAAAAAACAAGGCTACTTTTAAATCATCTGTCAAATCAATAAATTGTGTATCCAGACCATAATGCTGTGCTAATACACCATCCAAAGGTTCGCCAAAAGGAAATTCATGGAATTGGCGAAAGTACGTTAAGAATCCCATAAACATTATCTTTCTAATCTGTTCTTTGAAAAAATGAATAAACTTCGATTCAACATGTTTATCATCGCCAAATGCAATTTTCCTTCCAAGGGCGGAATAACCTGATGAATTCCCATAGTCTTTAATCTCCCCACGGTATAATAATGGGGACGATCCTATCGCATCAATTGCACCATATAAACATCTCACAGAACCTTGTAAATCCAAGGTAAAACCAGAAATATACGGCTCCATAAAAACATCTGCTAATTTACCGTACTTTTGAAACTCATCCGGGTATGTAATTTTTTCGCCATATTGTGCTAATCGTTGTTTGCGTCGCATTTCAGTTGCATGCTTTATCCTGCGGATAGAATAATCACGTTCGTTAAGCAATTGCTCTAACAGATGTGCTGGTATGTAGTTTTTGCCATTAATCGTTTGAACATGAGATTCATCTATTGCCATAATGACACCTCCAGTCATTCAGCCTCAAATCGTCAAATTTGTGAGGGGGATAACCAACTCATTAGTGTGCGAAAATTGTCGGTTGCTTCAATTCTCATAGGTAACGAGACGATATAGTGTTTTTTCTCAACAATGTAGTATTTTGTAATTAGGATTTCTTGTTGAGTACTTAATGAATACGACTTGCCGTTTATTATTGTTATTCTAATTGACTGCTCAAGTAATCCGCTCCCATATTGGTGGCTTTTGCTTTTTCAAATAATATAGTGCAATTTCGCAGTAATTGTCACATCCTCAAAAAGGAAAATATCCCAATATATATAGAATAGCAGCAGGCATTGGAAATTGTCCGAGGATGTGGATAGAAAACCTGCCTGTGCAGCTGCTGCGATAGTTTCCAGCCCTTTGAACGCCTGCTGCAGCTGCTGGATTACCTGAAGATCGGGCATTACGACGAAAGGCTGGGTGGGATAGACAGCAAGAAATCCGCTCCTGGGCGGAGACTTTTGAGACTGCATCTCTGGAAACGAAAAGATCTATTATCTCCGCGCTGATTGACAGGATCGTTGTCCATAATGATATTGCTTGGATATTCATTTTCGGATAACCGCCCAGCAGTATCTTGGAATAGCGGCATAAGAAAACGCTGATTGATGCTATGTTTAATAGAGTAGAGGGAGGGCAATAGCTCTCACCCCTCTCATTGCTCCGTAGCCTTATATCCGGTTTCTGCTCGTAGGCTCGTCGGCTTTGCTACTCCGCGTCCTCCCCTCCTGCCATTTCTGGCAGCAGCTTGCAGTTCACTACACTTGGCGGTAAATACCCATGACAGGACTTTCACCTGCGAGAATTATGCCATGCCCGGCATACCATAAAAGTCAAGGCTTAGAAATTTTCTGACCCTTGACTTTTTATGGTTTCATGCTTATACTTGAAAGTAGGAAGAACGGTATGCCGCCTGTCGGCTGAACCTGCAAAGGGAGGCGTCGAAAATGAATGCTGAGGAAGCTCTGCTTCAGAGAATAGCGGAATTGGAAAAATCATTTTCTGCCTTGACGAAGCAGAATGAAGAACATAAGGCGCTTGCGGCATCCAAAGACCTGAAGGATGAAAAGCAGGATTACAAGGATCGCCTTTTCAAGTTTATCTTTGGCAATCCTGAAAATAAGCAGTGGACGCTGTCGTTGTACAACGCAATCAACGGCACCAGCTACACCAATCCCGAGGACATCCAGTTCAATACCATCGGCAACGCGGTGTATATGCGGATGAAGAACGACATTTCCTTCATTGTGGCGTTCGAGATGGATTTGTGGGAGCACCAGTCCTCTTTCAACCCCAATATGCCAATGCGTTTCTTTATCTATGCCGGACGCTTGTATGAGAAGTATATTGCCGCCAGTGATTATTACCAGTACAGCAGTTCCCTGCAGCCTGTACCCCGCCCCGTATACCTTTGTTTCTACAACGGAACGATGGAACAACCTGAAAGCCAGGTTCTCAGGCTGAGCGACGCCTATGAGGGAGAGGGCGACATTGAAGTAAAAGTCACGATGCTGAACATCAACTACGGCAAAAATCAACAGTTGATGAATGCTTGTGAGCCCCTAAAAGAATATGCCTGGCTCGTGGATGCGGTCAGACGCCATCAAAGCGAAAAGATGGATTTGGACGTGGCTGTAGACGCGGCTTTGGATGAAATGCCGGATGAATTTGTGATCAAGCCCTTCATTTTGGAGAACAAAGCGGATTTGAAGAGTATGTTCCTTACTGAATACAACGAAGAAAAAGTCATGGAGAAGGAACGACAGGAAGGCACCAAACAAAAAGAGGCAGAAGTCAGAGAACAGGTGGCAACTGATCTGTTGAAAGAGGGAGGTATGTCCGCTTCCTTTATTGCACGGATCAGCAGGCTTTCTGAAGAAGCGGTTCGGAAGCTTGCGAAGACATTAGGGGTCGCTGTTCTCTGATAAACGAAACTCTTTGCTGATTTCGAAACAGCACAGCTTTCTCTGATGTTGACTCTTACTTTGTAAATAGCAGGATTTATTGCTAATGAGTAAAACTTAGTCGATATTAAGGCTAAGAAAAGATAATTAGAGATAATATGCGACTGGGACAAATATTATAGAATTAATTAATTTGCTTTGGGGTATAAGATGGACAAGTACAAGAGAATCAAACAAATAGCTCACAGAGATACTGCATTTGGGCATTTTGTTATGTTTACGATCAGAATGCTACGTCACTATCTTTCTCAGGTTATTCTCTCATTTCTCGGAACTGTAATCATAGCTGTGCTAATTGCATTACAAAGATATGATTTTCTATTTTGGATTACCATAATTCTTTATTGTTTTCTTTTATATGGAATTTCTGCGTGTAAAGAATACGATAAATCACTTCAAGAAGATACAAAAAATGAACTGAGTAGAACGATAAAAAAGAATAAAGACTTGCTTGACATAGTACAAGAAGAAAGAAACCTTGTAAACTCCTTGGAAGTACTTCAAACATCTGCAGGAAAAAATATTTATCGAGTGGCAAGACAAGTGAAACATCAAGGTTGGAAAATCGAGATCCCTCAGATACGAGAAGTTTTTGGCTTTCAAAGAATGTGTATGGAAACATGCAAAGAACTGTATAACCTTTGCAAGAGTAAAAATTTGGATGCAGATTATTACATTACAGTTTACCAACGAATAGAAGGTACAGAAAAGTCACATGATAATTGTAGAATGATAGCTTTTGCAAATAAAGATGGAAGTGAACCGTTATCATACCATAGACAATATCCTTTGAAAAATGATGAAGGAAACACCAAGGAACCATTACATTCAAGAATATTTCTCGAAAAAGAAGTAAAGAACTGGGTGCTATTTGGAAAGAAAGAAATAGATGACAATTTTGTGTGGCATCCTGAAAACCAAAGCAGAGAGAAAGAAATAAAAGCTTACATTGGAATCCCTGTTTCTGTATGCAATCGAAAGATTTCATTTTTATTACAATTGGATAGTGACAATGAAAAAGGATTTGGTAATGATAAAAATGAGAGTCAGAATTTTGCTAATCAAATTGCAAGGCCTTATGCGCTTTACCTTTCGATGATCTATGAATTTGATAGAATGAATGAAGTAACTGACGCATATATAACGAAAGTAAAAAGGAGGGAGCAAAGTGCAAAAAGGACGGAGAATAGCAAGCAGAGCTTATCACAATCGAGGTAGAAAACATCAAATGAAAATCAATCATACAGTAAATAGCTCAATAAGAATTGATGTTCCACTAATTACTTTGCGTGGATATGCACTTGACTCAAAGGATGTGAAAAGAATGCATGATGATGCAGATAGACAACTTAGAGAAACAAGAAAAGAACTTGGGTTGCTATATAAATAGTAACTCCTATAGGAGCCAATACATAGAGAGAATAACGGCTGGAGTTCAAGCCATGGGATCATTGATGAAAACAAGAAATGCTGCTGGAAAAAACTAGCACTTCCATGGAAACTCAGAATATACAAACGTCATACTGGGTAGGCTTCGATGCTGGTGTTTGTCTCATTTCTGCTTGATTCAAATAACGATTGGATTTAACTGAGTGGGCTTGTGCATTGGCAAGAGTTCGCTCTGAAATGTGCGAAAACATTAAGAAGCAGGAAAGGTTGGCGGGCAATTGATTCCAGAATGACGTTGTGGATATTTCTAATCAAATCGACTTACAAAGCTCTATCTGATGAAGATATTACCCAAGAAAAATGCTATGCGACTGTATCTGCAGTACTTTTTTGTCCTACATGAATATTTCTATCCTATCCAAACGCACAAGAATGAAAAAAGTTGGCCAATCTGGACACATAGGTAGAGCACATCGTTCACATCGATGGGGTCACAGGTTCGAGTCCTGTTGCGACCACCATGAAAACCCTTGATTTTCAAGGGTTTTTTCATTTTCTCCAGGGGCAAATACCCCAACCGTACCCCAACCGCCTTTTCGTATCCGTTTCGCTGAACGGTTTTGTACGATAAGGTGCGTTTTTTATTTCGGTTGATCGTTATTGCAAGTGTATTTGCCCCTGGAAAAGTATATCGGGATCTTTCCTGCGGTTTTTTATGTCTTGTCCATACCCCAACCGTACCCCAACCGATCAGAGTGCTTCATAGAATGCCTGCATCCGGTTGGCGCTGTCCCGGCGCATGGTTTCGGTCACGTGGGCGTATTTATCCAGCGTGAACGCCGCGGTGAAATGCCCCATGTTCTCCTGCACCGTTTTCACATCATCGCCGGCCCGCAAAGATGAAACCGCATACGTGTGTCTCAAATCATGGAAACGGTGATGCTCCAACCCCGCCTTCTTCAGAATGTTCTGGAAGAATTTGTGGACGTTGGACTGGGAATAGTGCTTCCCATTGGGATAGGTGAATACCAGATCCGGGAACCCCAGATCATCCCACAGATCGCCCGCTGCCTTCTTCTGCTGCTCCTGTCGCTTCTTATGCTCACGCAGGGTTTCCATCACGAAGGGCGCAGGAGCCAGCGTCCTGGGCTTTCCGTTTTTCAGGGTGTCGAATCGGAAATTCTTTTCGATCCCCCGGGGCGGACAAAGCTGCTTCTTCACATAGATCAGCCCTTTGTCGAAGTCCACGCAGTCCCAGGTCAGGCCGCAGAGCTCACCGGAACGCATCCCGGTGAACAGTGCGGTCTTGATCAGTGCTTCGTGCTCATGCCCCTTTACCGTTTCCAGCAGTTTGTTGATCTCCGGCGTGTCGAAGGGCTGAATCTCCGCCTGATTGATCTTGGGCAGGATGCACGCTTCCGATGGATTCTTGGCGATGTATCCGATCTTCACCGCCACCGACAGCGCCTTATGCAGGCAGCCGTGGGCGTTCTTGACCGTTTTGGGGCTCAGCCCTTTCTCATTGATCAGGCTGTTGTACACCCTCTGGATCATCGGCGTTTTCAGATTGCTCAGCTTGACTTCGCTCAGCACCGGCAGGATGTAAAGCCGCAGATGCAGTTCATAATTCACTGCCGTTCCGCGCTTTACGTTTCCGATGTAATCCCGCTGCCAAATAGTCAGCCATTCGCCCACCGTCATGTCCGTTTTCTCAATGAACTGCTCCTGGTCAATTTTGGCCAGCGTGTCTGTCAGCTTCTTTCTGACTTCGGTCCGCGTCTTTCCATAGATGGAATGACGCTTGCCGTTTACGCTGAACCGGGCTTCCCAGGTGCCGTTCTCTCGCTTCTTGATATTGCCTTCGCCGTTAGCACGCTTCTTTGCCATGTGTTCCTCCGTTCTCCAGCCAGTCAATCAACGCGGTCCGGGAAATCAGGATCTTCCTGCCTACGGTGATACTCGGAATTGTTCCTTCGTGGACGAGATCATACATCGTGGGTTTGGATACCCCCAGGATCTTCGCTGCTTCACTGACGCTGCATGTCAATTTGGCGTACGGCGACAAGCTGCATTGTGCTCTTTCGTTGTCAAGGTTCTCCGGGGCTTTCTGCCCCTGAGGCAACAGGTTTTGAACAACCATGTCCACAATCTGCTGCATCTGTTCAGTAGTATATAATTCTTTTCTCATCATTTCAATATCCTTTCACACTTTAAAGTGATAAAAAGTTGTAAACTTTGTTTTTGTTACCGGTTAGAACCCAATTTTTGACGGGGACGATAGATTGATCGTCCACCTTCAAAATCGCCCTTTTTCGTGCCCGGAACCCCTTGATAAATAAGGACTTTTTCTTTCCTAAAGCGTTTCAACCGGTAACAAATCAGGTTTGCGTAAGCAGCTTTTTTCATTTTGTAAAAGCTCTTTTTCCTCCATTTGATGCGTCCATGCGTCCCGATCATCGCCCTGTCATGCTGTCCCGTGGGACGCATGGACGCATTGTTTGGCTCAAAACTTCTTTTCAAGTTTTGAACGGGTTGTCGTCCGGGTCCACCAGCTGCCATCCACCTGATGAATAGCCGGAAGTCTTGATCAGCGATCCGATTCCTTTGAAGCCTCTGACCTGGCGGCCGGCGCTGTTGATGAGATGGGTGGTGTACTGGATGCCGTACTTTTCCTGATTGGCCACCAGCTGCTCGATCAGCGTTTTGCTTTTCAGGGCCGGGTATGCATTCTCTTCACACCAGGTGTGGTACACGTCGCCCAGTTCTTTGGAGCTGACGGAGCAGTCCGGCCCGCGGGTGATGTAGCCTTTCGACTCCAGGAACAGCTCCACGTTGTTGGCGTCTTTCTTCACGGCTTCCCGGTTCACACGCGCCTGATCGCTTTCCGTAAAGCGGAAGTTGTTCTTCACCAGCCGCTGCAAACCCTCGAAGGCCCAGAGGAAGATGCCCTCCAATTCTTCGCAGAGCTTGTCGGCAAGCTCTGGATCATCCGGCCGGTCAGGCGGCTTTCGCTTGGTGGTCAGGATCAGCTGCCGGCGGAAGAAGCCGTCGCTCCGGTCGAACAGCGACATCAGATCACCGTTGGAAAACGCCATGATGCGCGCCGTCATCCAGCCCTGATAGCTTTGCTTGCCCTTTCGTTCCAGATCCATTTTGCTTTTCGCCGTGACGATGGACTTCACATAGTTGGTCTGGCGCAGCGCTTCCAATCGCATGTCGTCGTCGATCATCAGCAGCACGTGTTCCAGGTCGGCGCGGGCAAATCGGTTTTCTGAAATCTTTCCCACGCTGCCGTCCTTGGCGTATGCACCGAACAGTTTGGACAGCACATTGCCGACCTGGCTTTTCCCTTCGCCGCCGCTGCCTTTGATCACCAGCATCTTCTGTCCGGCATTGCTGGGGATCAGGCAGTAGCCGATGAATTCCTGGAGCGTGGGAATGTCTTCCGGCCGCAGCAGGTCGGAGAGAAATTGGAGCCAACGCTCGGGTGACTTTGCATTCGGATTGAAGGAGATGGGCAGCCTGTATCGGACGATCTCACCCACCTCGCATGCCCTGCGCTGCGCTTGCGCATGCTCTTCCCGCGTCTGTTGCTCCTGGAGTGCCGCGTCGCAAACCTTCCAGGTTTGCTCCTTCTCCACGAACGTTCCGTTCAAAAACAGCGTGCCGTTCCTGACGTGAATGCGGTCCGTCTGCGGCAGCAGCTCTTTCACTTGCGCTGTGATCCGCAGAGCTTTCACAATGTCATCCACCTTTTTGCTCACGCCGGTGACAACGAAACGCTCCACCATTTTGTAGATGACAGCGCGCAGCGCATTTTCATCCGTCACCTTTCCTTCCACAGAGAAGAAAGAGTTTTCCGTGTATGCGAGCCGATACTTTGTCAGGAATTCGCGGCAGAAGATCGGTTCATTGATCGTTCTGCCGGTGAACCAATCCGGCCACCAAGGCTGCCTGACAATCTTTTTCTTCTCAGACTTTTCGTTTTCTTCACTTACTATTTCAGTTGTCTGCTTCTCGTTTTCTTTCATGAGTTTCTCCTGTTCATTCTCAGTTGTCGTGATATCTGGCTGTGTGTCCGATCACACAGTCAGGAGAAGTTTCGTTGCCGTCCTGCGTTCGGATCATGCTTCGCGACGGCATGACGCAGGACGGCTTTATGTGAACGCACAGGATAGCTTTTCCTGCGCGGGAAGTCGTAGGGATGAAGCCTTACGCTCGGGCTTTCACCGACACCATATCACATGGTGTTCAAAAACGTTTTCACGTTTTGAAAACTTCGGAAAGCGTTGCGGCGTAAGGCTTTGTTGGCATTTTTGAGGCTTTCCGATTTCTTGAAATGACGGTTTTACTGGGGTTTCTGGGCCAAAAGTTTTCACGAAATGAAATTTCTTTTTTTCAGGAACACAATTCCTTGTTCTCCTGAAAGCAGCCGTGGAGCATAGTAGCAAGCAGGGCAAAGGTAGCACCTTTTGCACTTTGCTTGTTGGATGGCACGGCCCCCAAGCCCCTTTTACCAGCGCAAGCGCTGTGGTTGTTTTGCGAATCATCGGGATTCGTCATCATGATGGACGGCGTGTTCATCGCAGTGGTGATCTTTTGGTATGACATGTTGGTGACTGTTTGGTGCGCTGTCCCGTTCCAGAATTTCGTAGTTATACCGAATGTGCTTGAGGTCAGTCAGCTGTGGTTTCAGTTTATCCAGCGCCGCTTGATCAGTTTCTTTCTGCTCCTTCAGCCCATCATATTCCGTCGTCAGCTCTTTCAGCGTCGGCATTTTTCCATCGTGAGAGGAATAAACCGCCTGGGCGTTCCGGTGATCTTCGATCTCCTGACGATGCTCCTGATAGAATTTCACCGACCAGCCGGATTCCCGATACTGGGTGTAAACCTCTTTTGTCCGGCTGTAATCCCGGATAGCTTGCCTCTGCCGATTGATCTCCTTCATTCGGTTTTGATTCTCCCGGATAGAAGCTTTAAGAGAATCTCGCTGATCGGTCAGCTCCTGAATCTGCTCGTTCAACTCTTCCAGCGAACTGATGTGATGCTCTTTCAGGAAAATGATCATCTGCGCTTTCGTGTCGATGTTATTTCGTTCGGCCCACACCTGATAGCCTTTCCCTTTGCCGGCGCGGAGCTTTGCTTCAATGTCGATCAATCGCTTGATCTGACTTTCGGTGAAATCGCCCCGCGGAATTTTTGGAATGTGCACATGATCACGAGCCAGCGTCCGGCGCAAAGATGCTTCATCGTATTCCGGGTCGAGGGTGTCGAGACGGATATACCGTTCTCCCTCCGGCGGCTTGATGCTGATTTGCGCGCCGCGCTTGATGCGACAGCCGGCATCTTGCAGCAGCTGCATCAGCGCATCGAAGCCATCAGGCTGTATCCGCAGTGCGGCGTCGATGATCATTCGCAGCTCATCCCGATGAGTGAAACGCCGTTGATTGCCCTGCCACTTGTCGTAAGTGACAGTCTTATCCTGCGGATTCTGAATCACCGACAGGCTGTGTTCCATGCAGAGTGAATCGCTGATCTGCGCCAGATCCTTTGCCGATTGCTTCACATCCCGGTATTTGTGCTGCCCCTCCAGATCGGTGGAACAAATGATGATGTGATTGTGAATATGGTGTTTGTCGATGTGAGTCGCAACGACGTAGGCGAACTGATCGTCAGTCATCCGGGACGCCAGCTCTTTTCCGATCTCGTTTGCTTCCTCCGGCGTGATCTCATCCGGCTTGAAAGCCTGACGGACATGATAGCCGATCACTTCATTTTCCTGCGTGCGTCCTGTGTTCTGCTGGTATTCCCGGCGGAAAAGCATGAACTCATCCGCCGCCGTTACGGGTGAGCAGGCGTAGGCTGAAATCAGAATTCCGCCGTCAGTCTTTTTCGGATTCATGATGTAGTCCAGCCGTTCCCCAATACATTGCCGTGCGGTTTTCCCTTTGTTGATGTGAATGGACATGATTCTTGTGGCTGCCATGGGTACTCCTTTCAATGTTGAATCTGATCCAGCCTGCGAAGAATGCCGCTCAGTATCGTCCGCAGCTCTTCCTGCCGATCTTTAATGTCATCGATTTCCGTTTCAAAGATGGAACCGCGTTCATTTAATCGCCTGGCGATTTGGTTGACATTGTTGCTCAGGCTGCCCATGAGGCGAACCGCATCATGCAGCTCCGGCAGGTCCAGCTTCAGCACATATCCGTTCAAGGCCATGGCTCGGATAAATGCCGATTGGTTTTTGATCCCGAAGGTTTTCATCTTTTTCTGAATGATGGCGTCCTCTTCCGGTGCCGCCTTGAAGCTGTAGTGAATCGTACGGTTTTTCTTTTCAGTCATCATGCTCTCCTATTCTTTTGCCCTTCATAACGGCATTCACCATCAGGACATTTCCCAAATAAATCTTATCGCAGGTTCAGTATGTCTGTTGGCCTAGCCACCGCCATTTGACTGCGTTTGTTGGCGGCATTTCCGCCTTGACTTTTCATGCAGTTTGTGCGTTGGAGCAAGACGTGATTTTGCTGTTGGTTCGGGCTTATTTCACTGCTGTCTCTGGCAAGAAACCTTGGTTGGCTCACTGCCGGTCCTTTCGGCGCTCCCTTCCGAAGAGGAAGATCTTCGCGGTTTGGACAGATCTGGAAACGTGGCCCTGATTGTCAAGGTGCGCTTCGCTGGCAATACCAGCGAATGGTGAGGGAAAACTCATCGCCTATAAATGGCGAAAATCAGCGATTTTGGAAACACCTGAGCAAAATTTTTTTGCCGGGGCGAAGGTCACGCTGTACATTTAGCCAGACACCTCTCACCCCTACATGGGAAAAATCGTGCAAAGTGGCACCACCTCCGGAAAATTTTTTCAGCACGCGGATCATCATCGTCGTTTTCTCCCTTCACTTTTTAATGTCCAAAATCGAGCTTTTTGGAAACCATTTCCGAAAATTTTTTGAATTTGCTTCGCACGAATATCAACAGCCATCGATCACCCCCATGAATCATGCCGGCATTGCCTCCTGTCAGCGGCTCCATATTGCCCGCTGCCCTTCTATGCAAAAATCGAGGCAAAGTGGAAACCCTTTTGGGAAATTATTGCTGAAGCACAGCGTTCAATATCGTCTTCAGAGGGTACTGTCTTCATACGGACAGCTCTCCTTTCATTTGCCCCTCCATATCTACATGGCGAAAATCAGCGATTTTGGAAACAACTGAGCAAAAATTTTTGCCGGCGTGAAACTCGTGCTGTAAATTGTCCTACATTCTTACATGTAAAAATCCGAGCAAAGTGACACCGGTAACATTATTTTTTGTAGCATATGTGACCATGCTGAATCGCATAAAAATAGCCCCGCGGCGATCATCACCACAGGGCTTGAAATGAAAAATGAGCTTGGGGCATCGCCCAAACTCACCACATACAATATATCACTGTCAAGCAGGGAACTCAAGTCCTTTTTACTCCCTTTTACTCCTTTTTACTCCCTTCGACTCCCTTTTGTCCCTTATACTTCCTTCGGCCTATTAAAATGTCATGGACCGCTGAGAATGGCACGATCAAACCAGTTGCTTTGCTTCCATTACAAGCAACAGGTGCTGGCTTCATAATGGAGCCACAAACAGAGACAGTACCCCAACCCAATCAGAGGGCTTATATAAAGCAGCAGGTGCAATTCATAATTCACTGTTGTGCCGCGCTTTACGCTCCCGATGTAATCCCGCTGCCAGCTGGTCAGCCATTCACCCACCGCCATGTCCGTCTTGTCAATGAACTGCTCTTGGTCAATTTGGGCCAGTGTATTCGTCAGCTTTTTTCTGACTTCGGCCCGTG
>Ga0247610_10003194_pt1 | contig 18216 bp, 17 predicted proteins | sample 174DNAGHGhighgp2_FD_193483 | JGI IMG/M metagenome (GOLD analysis project Ga0247610, IMG submission 193483) | Sheep rumen microbial communities from Palmerston North, Manawatu-Wanganui, New Zealand - 1742 DNA GHGhigh gp2 | ecosystem: Host-associated > Mammals > Digestive system > Stomach > Rumen... | reverse complement strand
TGCAGAAAATACATATTTAGGTTCTGATGGTAAAACTCACAGAATGAAAAAGGAAGAAGTAGAATCATAGAAAGTGGCATAGCTGCCATTTTCTTTTTTTCTATGCTTTTTAATATCTTTATGATATAATCTTTAAAGTCAAGAGGAGATGATTCTATGGCGATTATGTTATATGAGGCAAATTATGCTGTACATACTTTTCAAGCGGATATTCATGATAATATAAGACCTGCAGCTATTTTGGATTTTTTCCAAGATGTTGCATCGATTAATGCAGAAGAGTTAGGTGTTGGATATCATGATGTTTTAGCTAAAAACTTATATTGGGTTATCCTATATGAGGAATTTGAGGTATTAAAGCCTATTAGCTGGGGAGATAGAGTTATAGTTAGAACTTGGCCTAAGTCAAGAACAAGATTAGAATTTGAAAGAGAATATGAACTTAGAAGTGTTAATAATGAATTATTATGTAAAGGAATTTCTAGCTGGTGTGTAATTGATACTAAAACAAGGAAGCTAGAAAGAGGGGATAATGTCATTTTTAATGGTGAGTATTATGATTATACAAATTATAAAGAAAAGCTTAATAGAAGGCTAAAATTCGAGATTACAAATCCAGATAGAGTTTATGATTATAAAGTATTATTAACGGATTTAGATCATAACCTTCATGTAAATAATGCGAAGTATTTAGATATTTTATATAACATGCACGCAAATGAGAAGAAGGTTAAAAAATGTAGAATCTCATTTATGAGTGAGGCTAGATTGAATGAAACAATTCATATTGAATATAAAAGAGAAAATGATGAGGATCTTTATATTGGATATGTAAATGAAAAGGTATGCTTTATGGCAATCTTGGAAACGGAGGATTAATATGCAAGAGTTTTTAGAATTTTTAAAGACAAGTAAAACAGGTTTTCATGCTTGTAGTAATTCAATTAAGGAATTAGAAAAGAATGGATACCAAAGATTAAATGAACAAGAGGATTGGTCTTTAACACTTGGTGGAAAGTATTATATTACCAGAAATTATTCATCTGTATTTGCATTTACTATTCCAAATAAATTAGACAATTATGGATTTAATATTTGTGCAGCACACTTAGATTCTCCAACATTTAAGCTAAAGCCTAATTTTACATTAGATACAGGTAAATACATTAAATTAAATACTGAAGTATATGGTGGACCTATTTATATGTCTTGGTTAGATAGACCACTAGATATTGCAGGTAGAGTATTAGTAAAAGAAAATGATAAAATTGTAGTTAAGCTATTTTCATTTGATAAGGCAATTTGTATGATTCCAAATTGTTCTATTCATTATAATCATGATTTGAATAAGGGCTATGCCTTTAATCCACAAAATGAATTATTACCAATTTTAACAGCCAATAAGGACTTAGATTTACTTTTGGCTATGGCTAACAAGTTAAATGTTAAAAAGGAAGATATTTTATCTTATGACCTATATTTATCATTATTAGATAGAGGTACATTAGTAGGCTTAGATAATGAGTTTATTATGGCACCACAAATTGATAATTTAGAGTGTTCCTTTGGTATTTTAAAGTCATTATTAAAAGCTAATGATACTAAGAAGGTAAACGTAATGGCATTATTTGATAATGAAGAAATTGGTTCAAGAACAAGACAAGGAGCATCATCTGATGTTCTTGCTCATTTACTTGAAAGAATTACATTATCCTTAAAATTAGAAAGAAAGGATTATCTAAAGGCATTAACCAATAGCTTCTTTGTATCTGCAGATAACGCACAAGGATATCATCCTTCTTATCCACAAAAATATGATCCAACTAATGCTTGTTATATGAATAATGGTATTGTAGTTAAGAATGCAGCAAGAGGTTCATATACAACAGATGCTTATTCATTAGCTATCTTTGAAGAAATTTGTAACAAGGCAAATGCTAGATATCAGCTAAATACAAATAGATCAGATGTACCAGGAGGTTCAACCCTTGGATGTCTATCTTTAGAACAAGTATCTATTCCATCTGTTGATATTGGACTTGCCCAGATTGCAATGCATAGTGCATATGAAACTGCAGGCAGTAAGGATTTAGAGGATTTAGTAAAGGCATTAACTAAATTCTATGAATCTAATTTAGTATTCATAAATGATTTTGAAGTAGAAGTAAAATAGAAAAACCAGCATGATTTGTTTGAGCAAATTATGCTGGTTTTTCTTTTTAATTATTTAAACTTGCTTTTACAACTGCTTCACAGAATTCAATGAAATCAATTCCTGCTTCCTTCGCCTCAATAATTAAGTGAGAGTTAGGATTTAGTTGTGGAAGTGAATCACATTCTAAGCATACATAAGAACCATCAGGTTTTACAATAAAATCTACCTTTGAATAAGAATTTAATCCTAATACCTTAGAAGCTAAAGAAGCAGTTTTCATTAAGGAATTGGATAACTTAGATGGAATATTTGCAGGACACTTTTGACTCTTTTTACCATCAGGTGTTAAACCGGTTTTTTCTGATGCGTTTAAAGGTAAGACCTCAAGTACTGGTAGTGCCTTTAGATTTAGTGTACCTACTGCAAATTCTCTACCTACAATATATTCTTCAACAATAATATCATTTTCCCATTTGAAGGCTTCCTGTAATGCCTTAATGTAGGCTGTATCATCCATACAAGTAGAGATACCTAAACCAATGCCACCATTGTTTGGTTTTACAATAACTGGATAAGATATGTTATGATCCTTTGGATAAGTAATCTTTTCAGATTTCTTTACTAAAAAGCCATTAGGTACAGGAATGCCTGCGTTAGCTAATAGTTCTTTAGATACTGTTTTATTAGATGAAATGGCAGAAGAGAAGTAATCACAGCCTGTGTAATCAATTCCAAGTAAATCGAAGGCTGCCTGAACCTTACCATTTTCACCATTTGCACCGTGTAGTGCGATGAAAACTAAATCTGATTGCTTACAAATTTGTAATACATTTGGACCGAAGAAGGCACTTGATTGATCTGCCCTTCTTTTTTTAACTGCCCATAAATCTGGTATACCTGTTGGGATTGTATCAATCTCTAAAGAATAGGTATCAGGGTTTTCAAAGGCATTTTCGATGATGATTTCATTTTTTAAATATCCCATGAAGGCATCAAGCAAAATAACTTTATGGCCTTTTTCTTTTAATATTTCAGCAACCTTTACACCAGTATTTAAAGAGATATTTCTTTCATTAGATAATCCACCTGCAAGAACTACAATATTTAAGTTTTCAGGAAGTTTTTCAGGAGTATCAGTAATAACCTCTTCAACAGCTATGTCAGAACCATCCATATTAAGTTCTAATGACTTTAGCATATTCTTTGTTAAGGATACAATTTGTAATACCTTAATGATTTGGTCCTTTGTTAATTCAACATTATATTTCTTTCTGACAAAGGATTGTACATATTTCACAACGACATTAGAAACGTGTAAAATTAAGAAATTTGATAGATTTAATAGGCTATTTAACTTCTTAGAAGTGACTAAATCCTCAATCATATCTAAAATATCTAATATATTTTCTGACTTGAAATAAGTCATAATATCTCTTAAAGCCTGTAAGAAATTTGGATTCTTTTTAATATATATAATACAAAATGATAATAGATATGCTGCATTATCAACGTATTGTGGGTCTCCAACCATATCACATAAATAGGATACATAATCAGATAAATTTAAATTAGTAGAATCCAATGTAAATGCCTTTTCTACTAAAGCACCTACTAATTGGTTATTCTCACTACGTTCCTTATCATTGATTGCAGAACGAATCATACTATTGATGAATTGGTCTAGAATCTGCATCTCAGGTCTTTGTCCGTTTGGATTTACATGAATCTCATATACGCCTGGTGATGTAAAGTGGAAGAAGGTGTTAGGACAGTGTGCTTCAGCAAATCCACCTTTTCCATATTCATAGCCCTCATAATAGGTCTTTTTTCCAATATCATTCATTAAAATATTTACATAGTCAAAGTCGATATTGTGGTTTTCGATGATATCTTTTCTTTCAAGAATTTCTTTTTTATAATGCTCAAAGAATTTATCTGAAAATCCCTGTCCATCAATAGAGAAGCAACGATCGACACTCTTATCTAGGATAGTAATATATTTTGCCTTGTTACCACCTTTAGAATGACCTACAACTGTAATATAGTATTCATCTAGATGGTATTCATTTAGCATTTGCTTATACCATTCTAGTGCGTTTACCTGTTGGTAGGTATCTACTTTGTTTGCACCGATAAAATCATCAGTCCACTCAGCATCAGAAGTACCCCTAAATACTACAACTGCTTGCTTTTTATTTTCATCTAATAATACACAAGAGATACCACCACCTCCACCAAAGGCCTCATCTACATGGGTTGCTTTGATTAAAAGGTTTTTAATTACTTCACTTTTTTTCATCGCAAGAATTAGGTTTTTAAAATCATAGCCTGTCATATAGCTTGCGTAATCTTTATCATCTATAATCTCATTAAGTGGGATAGTATCTAGGTATTCCTTAACTGTTTTTCCATCTTGATTTACGATAGAGATTAATGGTTTGATGTCGCTTATATAAGTTAGATTCTCTATTAATAATAGCTCATCTATTTTAAATGCTTCCATTTTAACGCCCCTCAATTTCTTCAATTAATGCTTGATATACAATCTTTAAATTTTCATTTTCAATTCTTAAATTACGAATTAAATTTACATTCATAAGCTTTAGTAAAGAAATAGCTGCTTTATTATATTTTTCACAGAATTCCTCAAAGTTTTTGTTGTCAATGGATAAGGTCTTACAAACAGTTGTTGCTTTAACTGTTGCTGATCTTTTATCTTTATCAATCATAGCCATTTCACCAAAGACACAGTGCATTTGATCAGTTAAGGATGCACAAACGAAGTCATCCCCAAACATTGTCTTTTTAATAATATCTACTTTACCCTCTATCAAGAAGTACATGATATTTCCATCATCACCCTCAGTGATGATATTTTTACCTTTTTCAAATGTTTCTTCCTTTGTATAGGTAATAAATGCTTCTAAATCAGAATCAGAGATTCCCTTTAGCATTGGAAATGCTTTTAATGCTTTAATATCCATACTATGCAATTTCCTTTCCGATGACAATGGCTCCCATATTCTTTGTAATAATTGTATCATCATCTGGGTTTAGGTGAGGGTAATTCATTTCTAAATCTTTTACTGTTTTTAGTTTTTGAATAATACTTGCATAATTGGTTGATTTTTGAGCTTCTGATAAGATTTGATGCTTAAGCTCTCTTTCAACACCCATATTTTCTAAGATACCAATGACAAGAATTCCCATTTCCTTTTTGTAATAATCAAATAATTCTTTATAGGTCTTACCATACCATTTTTCTTCAATTGGATCAATTTGTACAGCATTGCCATCTCCATTATCTAAAAATGATGACATGACCTTAGACATACCAGAATAATTAGTAGAAGTAGATAGTATGTATCTTGTGTACTCTTCAGTATAGATAACCTCAGCACAGTTTTGAGCCTCTAGATATTTTTTATATCTTTCAGTCTTTACCTCAGCACAAATATGACAAAGAGGATTTAGATTTCTAAACATTAAAACAGATACGAATACTCTAGAATCTATAAGTTCATCATCAATACCCTCTTGAGATTCACCTAAGATTAATACTTTAGATGCCTTTTTCGCATTCGCATTTAATAAGGTTTGTTCTTCTGTAAAGTCACCCTTTAAAATATTTAAATCCTTTAATTCATTATCCTCCTTTAAAAGCTCATTCTTATTATCCTCTTGGTTATTAATAAGAATAATGCTTTCAGAGGTTAGGTTTTTATTTTTTCTTAGGATGGCTTTAATTAGTACCTTAATATCACTTTTCCATCCACAAATAATAATATGATTCTTTAGATTTTGCATTTTCTTTAAACCTCTTTTTGTACTTAATTTTCTTTCAACAAAGGCTGAAGAAAGATAACCGGTAATGGCTGAGAAGCCAAACATAGAAAATAGTAGAAGTAATATACCAATAATTTTACCTGGTATAGTCTCTACATATACATAATCATTTCCTGCAACAGTTAAAAAGTTAAATAGGAATACATCAATAAAGGAATATTTGATATTACCATTTTCTCCAGGGTCCGTAGCATTTAATATAAAGTATAGGACAACTACTAGTAGTAAATAGATTCCAATAATTACTAGTGTGGTAAATATATGGTATTTTTTTAGGAATTCCTTTAATGAAATTTTCTTTTCATTTTTATTATTCACACTAAGACTCCTTTTTAAATACTAATAGAATTCTTTCATCCTCATCACATAAATCCTCATTAAAGTCTCCACATTTAGAAACTAGCTTTAGTTTTTCATGATATAAATCCTCTATGCGATATAGGTATTCATAATAGTATTCATGATAATAATTGTTATTTTCTGTAATTATTATATCATGAAGTAATGTTCTTTCATCTCTTGTTTTTGTTACCCATTTAATCTTAAAAAAGTCATAATCCTCATCTAATACATTGTTCTTATATTGTTCAAATAATGCTTGAGAGAAAATATCACAAATAAAATATCCATTATCCTCTAGATGATTATAGACACATTCAAATAGTTTTTTAACATCTTCCTTGGTCTTTAAAAAGTTAATAGAATCAAAGAAACAAGTAATCATATTAAATTTCTCACCTAAATTGAAATTTGTCATATCACCAATATGATAGGGAATTTGTAGGTGATTGATTTTAGCTTTTTCTTTAGCAATTTCAATAATCTCTTCAGATAAATCTAAACCAGATACATTAAATTCTTTAAGCTTTAGCATCATACATAATGTGCCTGTACCACAGGCAAGATCCAATACCTTATCATTATAGTGTAAATAGGGGATGACAAAATTTAACCATTTTCTATAATCAAGTCTTTCTACTACCTCATCATAGTAATAAGAAAACCTTTTATATGCGTTCATTTTTTCACCTCCAATTTGTTAATGATATTAATATCTGGGTCAATATAGATAGTGCTTTGGTTTTTATATGTTACAAAGCAACCTTTTTTACCAGGTATCTTTTTGATGTTTTTTTGTTTTGTATAATCAACAGCAACAGAAGAAGAGTCTCTAAATGTAGAATAATATGAAGCAATGATTGCTGCATATCTAATATCTTCATCTATTACATTATTTGATTCTAAGATAACATGGCTACCTGGGGCATCCTTAATATGGAACCATAAGTCATTAGGTTTAGCTAATTTATTGGTTAGATAATCATTTTGAATATTATTTTTACCAACATAAACAAGTGCTTTACTTGGTAGGATATAGGTTAAAAGCTTAGGATGATCCTTTCTTTTATTTGACTTTGGGCTCTCCTCAAATAAATATTTGTTACTAATAAGCTCTTGTCTAATCTCTAAAGCCTCAGATAATGAGGCTTGTTGTAATTGATATTTTAATAGGGTAAAATATTCAATTTCACTTTTAGCAATTTCTTCTTGTTCCTTAATATAGGTAGTAGATGTTTTTAGCTTTTGGTATTTTTTAAAATAACGATTAGCGTTATCTAATACAGTATATTTATTATCTAGAGGAATTTTAACATCTTCATTAGTTATATAGTCCTTTAGTGTTAATTCTTTAGCTTTTTCTTTTAAGTTTGTATATCCAAGTAATAAATTACCATAATTCATATAGATATAAGAATCTTTAGTTTCTTCTAGATCCTTATTTAGCTTTAATAGCTTTTTTTCATATTTATCAATTTGTTTTAAAATGAATTTGTTTAAATCATTGGTTTTAATTTTAATCTTAAGCTTTAATTCCTCTTCATAATAGAAATCATCTAATAAATCAGAAATAGTACTAAATTCCTTTAATACATTTCCTTCTAATGGATAGAAGTAAAAATCTAGCTTTTGATTAAAGTTTGTATAGATTACAGGCTTTATATCTAGATGAATAAAATCATAGAAGTTTTTTGCATATCTATCATTTAAAAATACAGGATATGCTAAAGAAAGGCTTACACCATTAAATGTAGACATTAAGCCTTTAACATCTGTAATCTTTTTTTCTTTAAAGATAGATTCTAATTCATCATAAGTATAATCAAATGGATTTAGCTTATTCGTTTGTGGAAATTCATATTTCGCATTAGGTAATATCGTCCTGTTATATTCCCCTATTCCATCATGCTTTAGGGCATCTAGTATAATAAAATTATCATCTGTTAAGATTAAATTAGAATACCTTCCCATAACCTCACAAATTAGATATTTTGTTTCTAAATCCTGTAATGCATTGTATCCTTCTAATACAAAATAGATAATACGATCTGAATTGTAGGTTTTAATATCTTTAATAAAATAACCTTCAATATGCTTTCTTAAAAAAAGGGTAAAGCCTTTAGGGTTATCTTTGATTGTTTCTATATGCTTTGTTAAATGTATTCTAGAATAGGTAGATGAAAATGATAGCATTAAGGAATAATTCTTTTTATCCCTTCTTAGCTGAAAAATAAAATCGGTATCAAATGCTTCATTAATTTTAGATATTCTAGCTGTAATTAAGAAGTCTAGCTCTTTATGTAGTTTTTCTAATAAAATACCATCAAAGCTCATAATATCACCATAAATAAACAAATATGATATAAGTATATCATTATTTGAATAAAATTTCTATTATCTTGAGTTTTATTTTAGGAAATAGTAAAATATATTATATATACAAGGAGGTTTATCTATGGGAATATTTACAAGCAATAAGAAAAAAACCAAGGATACGATTGACAAATATTTCAAAGAAAAGAATATTTCCTTAGAGCTTAAGGGTGATAATTATTCTTTTGAAATAGTGAATCAAAAGGAAGGATTTTCCTTGTATCCATACTTTAGTTATAATGAAGGAACAAATGATTTTTCATTCCTAGTCAATCTAAAAAAGATAGAAGATACCTATGATTATAAAAAGCTAAATGAGTTTAATAAAAACTCTAAATATTTAAAAGCGATGGTAAAAGATTCCATCATTTATTTAGAATATAATGCTAAAATTGACTATAGTGAATTCAAAACAATCATGGATTTATTGATTGAAAGCGTATTTATTAAATCTAGTGAAATTGATAGCCTTTAATTTGTTGAAATTTGATTTTTGTTATAGTAAACTAATGAATATCGGAGGGAGAAACTCATGAAGTTAAACGATCGAGGGCTTTTGGTAGTAATTTCTGGTCCATCTGGGGTTGGAAAGGGAACTGTTAGAAAAGCATTATTCAGTATGCCAAATCACAATTTAGTTTATAGTGTATCAATGACCACTAGACCAATGCGTCCGGGGGAAAAGGATGGCGTCGATTATTATTTTGTGTCTCGTGAAGAGTTTGAAAAAAGAATTGAGGAAGGAAAATTCTTAGAGCACGCAGAATTTGTTGGAAATTATTATGGTACACCACTAGATAAGGTAAATGAAAGACTAGAGGCTGGTAATGAGGTCGTACTTGAGATTGAGGTTGAAGGTGCACTTCAGGTTAAAAGAAAAGTACCTGATTGTGTAATGATTTTCATTGTACCACCTGGAAAACAAGCCTTATATGATAGATTAAGAAAAAGAGGTACTGAGTCTGAAGAAATTATTGAGGCTCGTATTGAAAAGGCAAATAGAGAGTTTAAGCTTGCGAAATATTATGATTATATCGTAGTTAATGATGAGGTAAATAATGCGGCTGACCGTATTATGGCAATCATTCGTGCAGAGCATGCTAGAACTCGTCGTTCTATCCATAAATATATGGAATTAATTGGTGAAGATGAAAACTAGATTTTTTTAAAAATTTAGGGTATAATATATATGAATTAGTCTGGAGGGACAAAAAATGACAAAGACAGAATATGATGGAATGCGTTATCCATCAGTAGACGACTTACTTGAGGTAATTGATTCAAAGTATAAATTAGCATATGCCGCAGCTAGAAGAGCTCATATTATTGAAGAAGAGGAATGGACCTCTGCAGAGGATGGTATTTGCTGTAAGCCAGTTGGTCAAGCACTAGAAGAAATTTTAGAGCATAAGACAACATGTACATTTAAGCCAAAAGAGATTAAGTAATTGCTTCGGTGATTACTTTTTTTCTTCAATTTTTTACTGTATAATGAAATAAAGGTGTGATAATGTGGAATTTCTTGCAACATATTTTATAAGCTTTATCCTATACTCCGTATTAGGATATATAGCTGAGGTGTTTTATGTTTTCATTTTGACAAAGAAAATAACGAATCGTGGCTTTTTATATGGCCCAGTTGTTCCAATTTATGGCTTTGGAGCTCTTTTAATTTTAGCTACATTATTACCAGTTTATAATCTTCACACCTGGTATTGCCCAATCATTATTTTTGTTGCAGGCTTTTTATTAACTAGTGCCCTAGAATATTTTGGTTCATTTTTAATAGAGGTTATTTTCCATATGCGTTTATGGGATTATTCTGAGCATAAATTTAATATTAATGGTCGAGTTTGTCTTTTAAATTCAAGCTTATTTGCAGTTTTGGTTATGGGGGTAATGTATGGATTGAATCCATATGTCATTTTATGGTTAATTAATTTATTAAAGGAATTATCAATCTATGCATTTTATGCAGTGGCCTTAGGCTTATTTATTATATTCTCTATCGATTTTAGCTTTTCATTAAAGAAGCATATTGAGCTTGCCAAGGTTATTGCTTATATGAAAAGGGCAGCACTTGCATTACAAAATGGTGTAGATTTAATTAAAGAAAAAACTGAAGGTATTAAGGATGCCTTACAAAATAAGCTATCTCAGGCAAAAAATAGTAAGCTACTTGAAAATGTTAAATTACATTATCCATCTTTTAAGATTTCAGTTAATAAAAGAAGAATGAGCTTATCTGAATTTGTAGAGGCAGTAAAGAAAAGAATTAAAGGAGAATAAATATGGGTATTATAGAAGAAAAGCTAAAGCTATTACCTGATTCTCCTGGTTCTTATCAAATGAGAGATAAAAATGGAAATATTATCTATGTTGGTAAGGCTAAAAATTTAAAGAATAGGGTAAGAAGCTATTTCCACGGAGCACATAATTTAAAGACCACAAAGCTTGTTTCTGAGATTTGTGATTTTTCCTATATCATTACTGCATCAGAATTAGAGGCCTTTGTACTTGAAATCAACCTAATAAAAGAATATAATCCTAAATACAATATTGCGCTAACCGATGATAAAACCTATCCCTATGTTGCACTTACGAATGAAGTGCACCCTAGATTGATTGTGACCAGAAACAAAAGAAAAAAGGGCTATGCTAGATATTTTGGCCCATACCCTAATGTTTCATCTGCTAGGGATACTATCGATTTGTTAAATCGTATTTATCCTTTAAGAAAATGTAAAAACATTCCTGCAAAGGAATGCCTTTACTATCATATGCATCAATGCTTAGGCCCTTGTATTCATAAAGAGCCTATTGATTATTCTGAATATAAGTCTAAGATTTCATCATTTTTAAATGGAGATGCAGAAGATATTTTAAAGGAATTAAAGGAAAAAATGGAGGATGCCTCTTTAAAAATGGAATATGAAAAGGCCATTGAATATAGAGACTTAATTCAATCAATTGAAAATACAATTAAAAAGCAAAAGATTACGATTAACGATTTAACCTCTAGAGATTATGTAGGTATTTATGAGGATAATGGAGATGTATCTATTAATATATTAATCACTAGATTAGGCTCAATTGTTCAAAATGAACAAACCATTATCAATTCCTACTTAGATAAGGAAGATGAGGTTTTATCTTATTTGAAGCAATTCTATATGATTAATGAAAAGCCAAAGGAAATTTGCCTATCAGGTATTGATACAACTCATATAGAAGAATTCTTAGAAATTCCATTTGTAGATGTTAAAGCAGGAAAGAAGCATGAGCTATTACAAATGGCATTATACAATGCGAAATATAATTTAGAAAATAAGAGAAATATATATAAAAATACAGTTTTAAAGAGAGTAGAAACTATTGAAAGATTAGGAGAATTATTAGATATCGATGCTCCAAAAAGAATTGAAGCATTCGATAACTCCAATCTATTTGGTGAATACCCAGTATCTGGAATGGTATGCTATATCAATGGTAAACCAGTACCAAAGGAGTTTAGAAAGTATCACATTAAAACTGTAGTTGGCGCAAATGATTTTGAATCTATGAAGGAAGTTATTTATAGAAGATATTTTCGATTAATGATGGAAAATGAACCATTCCCAGATTTAATTATTATGGATGGTGGAGAAATCCAGGTACACGCAGCTATCGATGTATTAGATGGATTAAATCTAGATATACCTGTTTTAGGTATACAAAAGGATTCTCACCATAAGGCTACTATCCTATTCTTTAATGAAAAATATATCTCTATTGATAAAAATGATCCTGTATTCTTGTTAATTGCAGATATTAGTCAAAGAGTACATGATTATGCTATTTCATTCTTTAGATCAGAAAAGGCAAAGGGCTTTTTTAAATCAAGATTAGATGATATAGAAGGCTTAGGACCTAAGAGGAAGGAGGCACTCATCAAATACTTTACGACAATTGATAATGTAAAATTGGCAACAATAGAAGAGTTAATTAAGGCAGGAATGCCTAAACCTTTAGCAATAAAAATATATGAATTTTTTAAGGAGGAAAGGAATGAAGAAGAGATTAATTAGTTTATCTGTATTGTTTATACTACCTTTTTTAGTTAGCTGTGGTGAATCGAATACAGAAAACAATACACCTGGTGCAGGGGATAATACACCAAGCACTGATACAACAAACCTAGAATATAGACAGTTATCTCAATCTGTTAATGAATATTATAAAAATGCTGATACATCTAGCAGTGATGCATTAGTAAATAGTTTAAATTCAATTATTACTGCAAATTATGTAAAGAAAAGCTATAAGGATGCTTATACTATTATAGCTGAGGCAGATGAAGATCCTTACAATAAGGATAATGTATTATGTAATTATACAGGCGTAAGTATTCCTAAGAATTTAGATTCAACTAAGGGATGGAATAGAGAACATACATTCCCAAAGAGTCATGGATTTAATGCAGAATCATTTGCGGCATATTCTGATTGTCATCACTTAATGGCAACAGGTAATAACATCAACTCAAAAAGAGGAGATTTAGACTTCGATGAGGTTGAAAGCCACGATGGTACTGTAGAAACTGATATTTATGGAAATGCATGGATTAATAATACTTGTTTTGAACCAAGAGATGAAATCAAAGGTGATGTAGCAAGAATGCTATTCTATATGACTGTTAGATATAATGATTCTACATTAGATCTAGATTTAGTTGATAAAATCCCAACAGAAACATCAGATACATCTACAGGTAAGGGTACTTTAGGTAATTTATCAACATTAATTAAATGGCATTATCAAGACCCTGTATCTGATAAAGAGATTAAGAGAAATGAAGTTGTATATTCTTACCAAAAGAATAGAAATCCATTTATTGATCACCCTGAATGGGTAAATGTATTATATGATACAGATTATAATAAAGAAAAAGTTACAGCTAGTAAGGTTACTAAGGTAGTTAATGATATTAATGCACTACCAGAAAATCCAACCCTTGAAAATGAAGCAACTGTTACTTCAATTTTTAACGCAGTAGCTCAATTAAATTCACAAGAAAGATTATATGTTAATAATTTCTATAAACTAACAAAGGCTAGACAATTATTAACATATTTAAAGGAAAATAGCAGTAGTGCTGACTTTGACATTGTACTTGATTTTTCAGGTACTGGTTTATCAAGTGGTTATGCAGCTAATCAAACATTTAGCGTATCGACTCATAGCTTTACTGTATCTGAGGGTGGAGTGAATAATGCAGCATTCGTTGTAGGTACAAATGGAAAGAAGGTATCTCCATCTGATTTAACTACGATTGGATTATCTGGTACTGGGTCATATTTAGTGGCAAACTTCTCAATTCAAAATGCAGTGAAGATGCAAATTGATGCTGAAAAATTTGGTGGTACTGTTTCTAAGATGTATGTTTTATCTAAAACAGATAGTACATATACTAAGTTATATGAAGGCACATTTACTGATGGTAAAACTACAATCGGTTTAAATAACTTTAGTGGTCAGTTTGTAATTGCATTTGAAGGTAGTACTCCAAGAGTAGCTATTAAGACAATTAGTATTCAAACAAAGTAAGTAAAAAAATGTTAGTGGTGAAAAGTCACTAACATTTTTCTTTCTTTTACTATTTTCAAAAAAAGTCTTTACTTTTAGTAAAAGATAGGAAAGTTGTGGTATAATGAAAAAGCACTATTTGTAAAAGTGAGGTCTCTATATGAAATATGATTGTGTGATTGTAGGTGCTGGACCTGCAGGCGTATTTTGTGCTTATGAATTTATGACAAAAAAGCCAGATGCGAAAATTTTATTAGTAGAAAAGGGAAAGAATATTTATAAAAGAAAATGCCCTGTAAATGAGCATGTAATTGATAAGTGCCCAATTAACAAGGAGGGTGTTTCTGGATGCTTTCCTGCTTGTAGCATTACAAATGGATTCGGTGGAGCTGGAGCATTCTCTGATGGTAAATTCAACATTACTACTGAGTTTGGTGGATGGTTAACAGATTATCTAGATGATAAAACTGTACTAGAATTAATTCAGTATGTAGATAAAATTAATCTAAAATATGGAGCAACTGAGGTAATTACAAACCCAACAACTGATAAGGTTAGAGAAATTGAAAGAAGAGCTTTATCTGTTGGATTAAAACTTTTAAGAAGCCAGGTTAGACATTTAGGTACAGAGAATAATTTAAAGATTCAAGCTGCAATTTATGAAGATTTAAAAGAACATGTAGAGATGCGCTTTGAAACTGAAGTATCTGATATTTTAGTAGAAAATAAAAAAGTCACTGGTGTTTGTTTAAAGAATGGTGAAGTCATCAATAGTGATTATGTATTCTTAGGTGTTGGTAGAGATGGTTCTGCATGGCTTGAGGAGATGTGTCATAAATATGGTATCCATATGACAAATAATCAAGTTGATGTAGGTGTTCGTGTTGAAACTAACGATATTGTAATGGAAGAAATTAATAAAAACCTATATGAGGGTAAATTTATTTATAGAACAAGTGTAGGTACAACAGTTAGAACTTTCTGTTCAAATCCATCTGGACATGTCGTTATTGAAAACCATAGTGGAACAATGTTAGCAAATGGGCATGCCTATGCATCTAAGGATTTAGGATCATCTAATACAAACTTTGCTTTACTTGTATCTCATAAATTCTCAGAACCATTTGACTTACCTAATGAATATGCTCATCAAGTATCAAGACTTGCAAATGAATTATCATGTGGTTCAATTATCGTACAAAGATATGGAGATATCGTTAGAGGTAGAAGATCTACACAAAAAAGGATTGATGAGGGCTTTGTAAGACCAACACTTAAAGAAGCTGTTCCTGGTGATTTGGGATTAGTATTACCATATAACACAATGAAATCAATTATAGAGATGATTGAAGCATTAGACCATGTAACACCAGGTATTGCGAATGAGCATACACTATTTTATGGTGTTGAGGCTAAATTCTATTCAGCTAGACCTGCAATTAAGAATAATTTTGAAACTGAAGGTATCGATGGTTTATACGTTGGTGGAGATGGTGCTGGGTTAACTAGAGGATTAGCTCAGGCAGGTGCAAATGGTGTATTTGTCGCAAGAGACATTATTAAGAAAATGAATTAGAATATGGGGTAAATTATGGATATTAACGAATTACTTGGCGTTGATTTTTCCAATCCCTTAACATTAACCGCTTATATAATTTCTACAGTAGGCTTAATTGTATTCACATTATCTGGCGCATTAAAAAGAAAGAATATGTTAATAGGTGCACAAACTGTTAGTAATGTATTATTAGGTATTTCTGATACATTAATTTATGCATGGGCAGGACTTGCTCAGGATATTATTAATTTTTTACGTAACATATTTGTTTTAAAGAATTGGATTAATAAAAAGACAAGTATATTATTTATTATCCTAAGCTTTGCTGTGGGCCTTTTAGTCTTTTTACTTGCGTTTGATACTTCTGATTTATTAAAATCATGGGGAGGATTACTACCTATGATTGCAACAGTTGAGTATTCTGTTGTTGTTATCTTACCTAAATCAGGAGTAGCATCAATTAAGTTATCATTAATCGTTTCATCTTTATGCTGGTGTTTTTATGGCATTATCATTAAAATGTATACCATTACATTCTTTAATGGTTTAGCCATTATTCTAGCAGTTGTAACATTAATTATATATTTCTATAAGAAGAGGAAGAAAAATGAAGAAAATAGAAACAAAGAATGCTCCGAAGGCAATAGGACCATATAGTCAAGCAATTGTAGCTAATGGGTTTGTTTATACATCAGGACAATTAGGAATAGACCCTTCAACAGGCATTTTAGATTTAGAAATTGAAAATCAAGCTAAGCAAGCCTTCTTAAATATTAAAGGAATATTAGAAGAAGCAAATTCTAGTTTAGATAAGGTTATTAAAACTACTGTATTTGTAACAGATGGTGCTTATTTTGGTATAGTTAATCAAATCTATGAATCTTATTTTGTGTCTAAACCTGCAAGAAGCTTTGTTGTGGTAAAATCCTTACCTAAGGATGCAAAAATAGAAATTGAGGTTATTGCCTTAGCTTAAGGGATTAGAAAATGAAAAAGAAAAAGAAGATTTTAATAATATTTAGTATATCACTTATTGTATTTGTTTTACTGAATATGGTAGGTGTATTAATTGCTTATAATATTATTTTTTTCAAGCCTCACGATGTTGATTTAAATAGTCATTTTAACTATGATTATCAACTATATGAGAAAGATTATAAAAGAGAAGAAATCACCTATTCAATAGGAGATTACAATTTAAAGGGCTATGCCTATTTGAAAAATGAAACCTCCAATTTAGTTATTACCGTTCATGGTATAAAGGATTTTGCCGATTATCTATTAGAAGAGGATATATTCTTTTTAGATAATGGATATAATGTATTTTCCTTTGATTGTTCTGGATGTGGTAAAAGTGAGGGCTATTTAAATGGCTTTAGCCAGGAATTAATTGACCTAGATAAAACATTAGATTTTTTAAATCAAGATACTAGATTTAAAGATTATAATAAATATCTATTTGGCTTTTCAGCAGGAGCTTATGCTTCAGCTTCGGTGTTAGAATTCAAACATGATATTAAAGGTGTGTGTGCAATATCTGGGTATAATGATGCTAAAAACCTAGTCTTTGAAAAGGGCAAGGGCTATGTTGGACCACTTGCCTATATTGGCATTCCCTTTGTCGCATTAAAGGATCAAATTATTTTTAATGATTACTTAGATGTTTTAGCATCTAATGCGATAAATAATTCTAATACTAAGGTATTTATAGCACATGGAGATAAGGATTCAACCATCCCATATAGCTTATCTATTTTAAAAGAATTTGAAGATTCAGATAAAGTAGTAAAATATAGTGAGGATGCAAGTCATTCTGGTATACTTTATTCTAAAGAGGCTAGAGAATATCAAAAGAAGATGAAAGACGAAGAGGAAATAAATCGAAGCCTATATAATGAGCTTAATAAACCACTCTTTGATGCCATCTTAGATTTTTATGCATCTTGTTAAAATAACTTGAAAATAAAATCTATTTCCGATATAATAAGTATCGGACTTGCAGAAGTACCCAAGAGGCTGAAGGGACACGCTTGGAAAGCGTGCAGACGGGAGACCGTGCAGGGGTTCAAATCCCCTCTTCTGCGCCATTAGAAAGATACTCGCTAGAATTGTAATGATTCTAGCGTTTTTTCATTATTTATAGGCATTTTTATTACTTTTTATATCTTTAAAATATCTAAGAGGAAGAATTTTTGACTTTAATACATATCAAAAATACAAAAATATAAGTTCAAATATCGTTCAATTCTTTTAAGAGTGCAATCGATATTTAATTCCGGTTGAGGTCTTTAATTCCTTATAATATTTGAAATTTGATAACTCGCTTGATGCAAGTTAGTACTATTATGGTATTATTATTTTATTTTTTTTTGTGTTGTAA
>Ga0247610_10003193_pt1 | contig 18224 bp, 12 predicted proteins | sample 174DNAGHGhighgp2_FD_193483 | JGI IMG/M metagenome (GOLD analysis project Ga0247610, IMG submission 193483) | Sheep rumen microbial communities from Palmerston North, Manawatu-Wanganui, New Zealand - 1742 DNA GHGhigh gp2 | ecosystem: Host-associated > Mammals > Digestive system > Stomach > Rumen... | reverse complement strand
CACTCCGCCGCCGTTGGTGCGGTAGCTCTTGGCCGTGCCCTCGTTGTTGGTGTTGGAGTCGTGGTAGGATATGCCGTCGGCTCCGCTGTCGAAGTTCTCGGCCTGGAGCGTGCCGGGCAGGCTGATTTCGCCGGCGTAGGGTGCGCGCGGGTTGTAGGCGGTGAAGGCGCCGAGGCGCTCGTAGGTGGTGCCGTCGGTGGTGGTGACCACGGCCTTGAGGTTGTACTTGCCATTGTTGGCGGGCGTGTACTCGGTGGTGTAGGGGGCCTCGGTCATGGTGGCCTTGAGCTGGTTGTTGACATACAGCTCCACCTTGGCTATGGTCTTCGTGCGCATGGCGGCGCGCACGGTGATGGGCACCACGTCGCCGCGGGTGACGCTGATGGAGGCGGGCTTGACGTAGATGGATGCCTCCTTGACCATGCCGGGGAAGGGGCTCTTGGCGTTCTTGGCCTTGTCTGAGGCCATGTACTGGCGCAGCCAGGTCATGGCCAAGCGGTCGTTGCCGTCGCGTATGATGCCCGAGTTGCCGTCGGTGGTCCAGGTGGCGCCGTAGATGTAGCCCCAGAGGGTGACGCCGGCGCAGTAGCTGGCCTCCCAGAAGTAGGGTATCTGCTCCTTGTAGCGCTGCTCCTGCAGGGCGTCGTTGGAGGTGCCTATGTCGTACTCGGTGATGTACATGGGCATCTTGAGCGCGTTCTGTATCTCGTTGACGGCCGACTTGAAGTTGTTGACATCCATGTCGGTGAGGTCGTGCGACTGGCATCCGTAGGCATCGATGGGCGCTCCGGCGTCGCGCAGGGTGCGCACCAGGTTGATGAACTCGGTGCGCTGCCACTGGAAGGTGTTGAAGTCGTTGTAGATGAGTATGGCGTTGGGCCAGCGCTCGTAGGCCAGCTCAAAGGCCTTGATAATCCAGTCGTAGCCCGTCTTGCCGTCGCCGCCCAGGGCCGACTTCATGTAGGAGGTGCCGGCCTGGTGGCCAGGCACTGCCTCGTTGACCACGTCGATCATGGGCAGGTCGGGGTAGCGCTTCTTCACGGCGTCCATCCACTTCACTATGGCGTTGTAGCGCTCGCTGTCGCTCAGCCGCTCTATCCAGCCGGGGTACTGCGAGCCCCACACCAGTGTGTGGAACTTGTAGGGGAACTTGTGCTGCTTGGCGTAGTTGAACGCGCGGTCGGCGCCGCTCCAGTTGTAGCTGTTGCGCGTGCCCTCCACCGACGACCACTTCGACTCGTTCTCGGGCGTAATCTGGTTCCACAGCGTGTGGAACGCCTCTTTGCCGTAGTCTACGCTTCCGCGCGTGGTGATGTTGCCCAGGAATTTGTCGGGGTTCTGCGACAGCTGGGCCGTCAGCTTCGCCGGCCACAGCCCGGCGGCCAGCGCGAGCACTGCCGCACACAGTGTGGCGGCCTTGCCCTTTGATTTCTTCTTGGTGAATGTGGTGATCATGTTTTGGTAGTATTATAGTTCTTTTGTTTTGAGGGCGGGCATCTCGCCCGCCACCGTGGCGGGCCAGGGCACCCGCGCTCCCAGAGTAGGCTGCAAAGATACACATTAATTTATATATACGACATTGCAGAATAGCCTTTTCTAAGGGCGCAAATGTCACATCTGGGAACCATGAAACATATTAGAAAACTTACGAAACGCCCCATCCCGGCTAATGGCTAATTTTTAGTAACTTTGCACCTTGGTGCGTAGCGCGTCGCCGCCTTTGCCCAAAACCTGCCAAAACCCTACCAAAGCGAGAAACCAAATGAAGAAACCGCTCATCCTGGCCATGCTCTTGTTCATGGCTGTCGTCACACTGCACGCCCAGCAGGCCACCGTGCGTCTCAATGCGCAAGTACAGCACCAGCACGTCACAGGCTTCGGAGCCTTTGTCTGCAGCCCGCAGTTCCAGTACAACCACATGAGCACCACCGAGATCAAGTCGGTGTGGGGAGCCACGAGCACCGTGGGGTGCAACATCATGCGCCTCTACATACCCATAGGGCGAAGTGCCTGGAGCCAGTCGCTGCAGACGGCCAAGACGGCCAAGCAGCTCGGCCTCATCGTGTTTGCATCGCCCTGGGGACAGCCCGCAGAGTGGAAAACCAACAACAGCATCAACGCCAAGACCGACAGCGGCCAGGAGGGCAGGCTCAAAGCTGCCAACTGGGCCGACTACGCACAGTACCTCGAGGACTACGTGCAGTACCTCAGACAGAACGGCGTGGAGCTCGACGCCATCTCCATACAGAACGAGCCCGACTGGCCTGCCAAGTATGCGGGATGCCTGTGGTCGGCCGACGAGATAGCCCAGTTTGTGAAGACCTACGGCAAGAGCATCAGCTGCAAGGTGATGGCTCCAGAGACGCTCGGCGTGAGCGACAGCTACGCCAACGCGCTCAACAATAGCGACGTGCTCGACTGCTTCGACATCTACGGCGGCCACCAGTACGGCGGCCTGCAGTCGGCCTACAAGAACCTGGGCAAGAAGGGCAAGGAGCTGTGGATGACGGAATACCTCATCAACTGGAACGAAAGCGAGAACAACACGCGCAACTTCGACTTCTCGAAAGACTTCTTCAACTTCTTCCGCGCCATCAATACCTGTATGCTGGGCGATTTCAATGCCTGGATACACTACGCCGCCAAGCGATACTACGGACCCTTGGGCGACGGACAGCGCGAGGCGGGAAGCAGCGGGGACGTCACCAAGCGCGGATACATCATGGCCCACTTTGCCAAGTATGTCACAGGCATGACACGCATCGACGCCACCTTCGCCGGCGGACTCGAGGGGTCGGCCTATCTCTCGACCACGGGCGACACCGTGGTGGCCGTGGTGGCCAACAGCACCGACCAGGCCATCGAGACCACCTTCGACCTGCCCTTCTACACCGAGAAGGGACAGCACCGCTACACCACCAGGAGCTTGAGCTTCGGGCTCAACCAGCTCACCATCGACGAGACCTGCCGCCCCGTGGCCACCATTGCCGCACAGAGCGTGGCCACGCTGCTCTTCGTGAAGTCGCGCGACAGGCAGCCGTCGGACATGAAGGCCACGGCCACGCGCTTCGACCGCCTCGACGACATGAAGACCACCAACAGCACCTTCGGCACCACCTACAAGCTCTCGGGAAAGACGGGGAAGAAGTTTGACAGCTCCAACCCGCTCATCTCCACGCGCAAGAACACAACCGCTGGCTACATAGCCCTCGACGACCGATACACGAAGCTCGTGATGCAGGTCAGGAAGGTGACCACCACCAGCTCGCTCACCGCCGGCGCCACCACGCTCACCTATGTCGACGGCCGGGGGCAGGTGGCCACCCACGAGTACGGGCGCATAGACCTGAGCCAGGGCGAGAACTTCGACATCACGCTCGACCTCTCGCCGGCCACGCTGCCCAATGGCTGCAAGGGCTTGCTCTCGCTCACCTGCGACAACACCATGTCGCACCTCACCTTTGCCTTCGGCGATGTCTACCTCGTCAAGGGCAGCAGCACCTACCACGCCACGCTATCAGGCAGCTATGTGGCCGACGACTCCAACGTGCTCGACTACAGCGCCGACCCGGCCTGCACCAGCATCGACCTCACAGCCGTGGACCAGCTGCCCGCCACGCTGCCCTGGATAGAGGGCACCAACCGCATAGCCTACGTGGCTGAAGGCAGCGCCACCGGCCAGCCCAACGTGGTGGCCGCAGGCAACTGCCCGTCGCTGATGCTGCTGGCCGGCGGCGGCGACTTCCGACCGGAAACGGAGTTCACTGCCAACAGCATCACCCTCACCATGCCCATCAATGGCATGCGACTGGTCATGCTGCCCTTCCAGGCCGCAGTGCCCGAAGGGGCCAGCGCCTACGCCCTGGGGGCCGACATGGCGCTCACGCCGCTGACCAGCATCGCCGCCCACCAGCCCGTGGTGGTGCAGGCACCGGGCACGGTGGTGTTTCGCGGCAGTGGCGCGACGGGCTACGCCGTGAGCCCGCTCACCGACATGCTCAGAGGCACCTATACCGCCGCGCAGCTCTGCCAGGGCGACTACGTGCTGGCGCAGGCCGACGGCCAGTGGGGCCTGAAGCGCGTCACCACCACCGACGCCACGCTCCATCCCTTTGAGGCCTACGCCCAGCTCAGCGCCACCGACGACTTCATACCCTTGCTCACCGCCCTGGCGGGCGACGTCAATGGCGACGGTGCCGTGAACGTGGGCGACATCATGGCCATCATCAATTATATGGCAGCTGGCGACACCAACGCGAAGGGCGACGTCAACGGCGACGGCGCCGTGAACGTGGGCGACATCATGGCCGTCATCAACATCATGGCGCAGCAGCAATGAAGCGCTCATCTACTGCCTGTCACCATTATTATAAACATACAAACTATGAAGAAAAGAAACATGATCACCACCCTGGCGCTGCTGGCCACCCTCTCGGCCAGCGCACAGAACCCCTACCTGCCCCTGTGGGAGCACGTGCCCGACGGCGAGCCCCGCGTGTTTGAAGACCCCGACAACCCCGGACGCCTGCGCGCCTACATCATCGGCTCGCACGACGTGAACTACTCGGCCTACTGCGGCCCCGACATTCGCATGTGGTCGGCACCGGTGGAAGACCTCACGCAGTGGCGCGACGAGGGTCCCATCTTCTCATACTTCGTCGACGGGCAGTGGGACACGATGTACGCCCCCGACCTGGTGTGCACCACCGACCGCCAGACGGGCAAGAAAACCTACTGGCTCTACCCCCACAGCCGCGGATGGCGGCGCACGCCCATGGTGTGCAAAGGCGACAGGCCCAACGGCCCCTTCACGCCCGTCAACCTGACCGACGACGGTCGTCAGTGCCTGCCTGGCTCGATGATCGACTTCGACCCCTCGGTGTTCATAGAGACCATCACCGACAAGAAGGACAAGGACTACGACAAGGGCTTCCGAGCCTACGTGTTCTACGGCTTCCAGCACTCCACGGCTGTGGAGCTTGACCAGAACACCATGTACTCCATGCGCCCAGGCACGCAGCCCATCGACCCGTTCATACCCGCCAGCAGCCGCGACGGCAAGCTGCTCGACAAGGAGGGCAGCGAGTACAAGGCCCTGTACAAGGGGCAGAACCCGCTCGACTTCAACTTCTTCGAGGCAAGCTCCATCCGACAGGTGGGCAACAAGTATGTCATGGTCTTCAGCGGATATAGCGGCAAGGAGTACGGCTTGGGCAACACCAACTCGGCCCTGCGCTACGCCTTCGGCGACACGCCGCTCGGACCGTGGCGCTCGGGAGGCGTGCTCGTCGACTCGCGCGGCGTAGTGCCCAGCGAGGACGGCACGAAGCTCATCACCACCAACTACGGGCACAACACCCACGGCTCCATCGAGCAGATCAACGGCCAGTGGTACGTGTTCTACCACCGCCCGCCGCGCGGCTTCGGCAACGCCCGCCAGGCCATGGTGGCCCCGGTGAAGATTACGTGGGACAAGAAGCCCGTGGCCAAGGGCGGCGTGGTCAGGATTACCGGCTACGACCCATACGCCAAGGACAACGTGTGGACGGCACGCGCCACCGACGGCAACACCTACACCGGAGCCGAGGTGACCAGCGAGGGATTCCAGATCTACGGACTGCCGCCCTACGCCTACTACAGCGCCGGCTATGCCTGCTTCGTCTACGGCCCGGGGGCTAACGACTGGATGCAGGACAACCACGACGTGTGGAACAACTCGATGGACCTGGCCGGCATACAGAACGGGGGCATCGTGGGCTTCAAGTACTTCGGCTTTGGCGGACTGGCCAAGGACACCAAGGGCCTGAAGGCCTTCGAGGGCACCAAGACGGGCGACGGCACGACGCTCACCCTGCAGCTGACGCCCAGCGGACGCGGAGCCTTTAAGGTGCACGTGCTCATCGACGACCCGTGGAAGGGCAAGGAGATTGGCTGTCTCGAAGTGCCGGCCGACGCCAGGCGCGAGCCTACTGGTTTCGTGCTGAGCGTGCCCGCCGTCGAGGGGCTTACGGGCAAGCACGCCCTCTACCTCGTGGCCGAGGGGCCGCAGGTGGAGCAGCCCCAGCAGCAGCAAGGGCAGTGGGGCGGTCGCCGCGCCCAGCAGCCGCCGCGCCCGCAGGGGCTCTTCGACCTCCACGGCATAGGCTTCGGCAAGGCCGCGCCCAACGTGTGCAAGGCTCCTGCCGTGCCACAGGTCACCATCACCGTCGACGGCAAGAAGCTCAACATACCCGCCACACCCATACGCTTCACCAACGCCAATGGCTACTCGGAGCAGCACACCTACCAGGTCTACGGCCCGTTGAAGGCTGGCTCGCAGCTCAAGGCCCAGGCCGACGTGGCTGGCGTGACGTTTACCGTCAGCCCCATCGTAGAAGGGCGCGCCACGGTGAAGGCCGTCTACAACGGCCAGGAAAAGACTTACCTGATAAACTAATACATGGAAAACACGCGCTGCTGACGCCGCCAAGGCGTAGCGGCAACAACGAAAGGGAGGCAAGCGCAGCATTGTGCGCTTGCCTCCACTTTATTGTTACTACCGTGTCTAAGCCTGCTCGTCGGGCTGCCATAGGTGGCGGGACATGTCGACATGGCCGTTGGCCTTGAAAGCCACGCCCTCTGCCTCGAGAAGCGTGCGCTGCCGGCCCCAGCCGGGAGCGGTGCGCCCCACCTTGTTCACCACCCGGTGGCAGGGCAGCCGCTCGGCACCGGGCGTATAGCGCAGCGTGCGGCCCACCATGCGCGCGTGGCTGGGCCAGCCAGCCCAGGCGGCAATGATGCCGTAGGTAGTGACGTAGCCGCAGGGTATGTCGCCGACAATGGCCAGCACATCGTCGCGGAAGGCCCGCGCCTGGGCGGGCGTCATCTGGTCGGGATAGTCTTTCAAGGGGTGTTGGGGTGGAAGGGTGGCCTGGTCGGGGCGGTCGGGCTACTCGGGATTGTAGCCGAAAGCGTCGAGTTCGCGCTGCGAGGAGCGCCAGTCGCGGTCTACCTTGACAAAGGTCTCGAGGTAGACCGACTTGCCGAAGAACTTCTCGAGAGCCTTGCGAGCCTCTGTCGACACGCGCTTAAGGGCTACGCCCCGGTGGCCGATGATGATGCCTTTCTGCGACTCGCGCTCCACGTAGATGACGGCGTTGATGTGTATGTTGTGCTCCGTCTCCTTGAAGCGCTCCACGCGCACCTCCACGGCGTAGGGAATCTCCTTGTCGTAGTAGAGGAGTATCTTCTCGCGCACAATCTCCGAGACGAAGAAGCGTGCGGGCTTGTCGGTGAGCTGGTCCTTGTCGAAGTAGGCCGGACTCTCGGGCAGCAGCTCGTAGATGCGCTTGAGCAGCTGCTCGGTGCCAAACTTGTGCTTGGCAGAGATGGGCAGCACCTCGGCCTTGGGCAGCAGCTGGTGCCAGCGCTCGACGAGCGTCTCCAGGGCGTCCTGGCTGGGCAGCTGGTCGATCTTGTTGACCAGCAGCAGCACGGGCACGTCCATCTGCCCCACCTTCTTTAGGAAGTCGGCGTTCTTCTCTGGGTTCTCCACCACGTCGGTGACGTAGAGCAGCACGTCGGCGTCCTGCAGGGCCGACTCCGAGAAGGCGAGCATCGACTCCTGTAGCTTGTAGTTGGGCTTGAGCACGCCGGGCGTGTCGGAGAACACTATCTGCATGTCGTCGGTGTTGACGATGCCCATGATGCGGTGGCGCGTGGTCTGCGCCTTGAAGGTGGCAATGGAAATACGCTCACCAACCAACTGGTTCATGAGCGTACTTTTTCCGACGTTGGGATTGCCAACGATGTTTACGAATCCTGCCTTGTGCATGGTAGTCTAAGCTCCGTCGTAGGCCCAGCGGAGATAGCTTGCCCCGTGGACGAAGCCGGCTCCGAAGGCGGTGAGGATGATGTTGTCGCCCTTGCGCAGGCGCTCCTCGTTGTCCCACAGTGCCAGCGGTATGGTGGCCGCCGAGGTGTTGCCGTAGTGCTCTATGTTGACCATCACTTTCTCCATGGGCAGGTCGAGTCGCTTGGCCACGGCCTCGATGATGCGCATGTTGGCCTGGTGGGGCACTATCCACTGTATGCTGTCCTTGTCGAGCTTGTTGCGCTCGGCGATGATGGCGCAGTCGTCGCTCATGTTGGTCACGGCGTAGCGGAACACGGTGCGCCCCTCCTGGTAGAGGTAGTGCAGGCGGTGGTCCACGGTGAAGTGGCTTGGCGGGCACACCGACCCTCCGGCCTTGAGGTGGAGGAATGGCAGGCCCTTGCCGTCGCAGCGGAAGTAGCTGTCCTGCACGCCCACGCCCTCCTCCTCGGTGGCTTCGACGAGCACTGCTGCTGCGCCGTCGCCGAAGAGCGGGCAGGTCTGGCGGTCCTTATAGTCAACCACCGACGACATCTTGTCGGCTCCAATGACGATGACCTTGCGGCAGCGGCCACTCTGTATCATCATGGCAGCCTGGTCGAGCGAGTAGAGGAATCCACAGCAGGCAGCCCAGAAGTCGAAGGCGTAGGCGTTTTTCAGCCCAAGCTTTCCCAGCACGATGCTGGCCGTGGAGGGGAACTTGTAGTCTGCGGTGGATGTGGTGACGATGAGCGCGTCGACGGTGTCGGGGTCGGTGCCGGTTTTCTGCATGAGCTGCTTGGCGGCCTTGCGGGCCATGTAGCTCGTGCCCAGGCCCTCCTCGGTGAGGATGCGCCGCTCCTTGATGCCTACGCGCGTCATAATCCACTCGTCGTTGGTGTCTACCATGCGCGACAGCTCCTCGTTGGTGAGGATATAGTCGGGCACGTAGCCACCAACGCCGGTGATTATTGCATTGATTCTACCCATTCTCAAGAGTTATTCTGCTACTTCGTCTTCCATCTTGATGGCTACCTTACCGCGGTAATAGCCACAGTTGGGGCATACGGTGTGGTAAACGTAGTAGGCACCGCAGTTGGGGCATACGGCCAGCGTGGGGGCTACGGCCTTGTCGTGGGTACGGCGCTTGAGGGTGCGGGTCTTCGATTGTCTTCTTTTAGGATGTGCCATAATTATTTACTTCTGTTTAATGATTTACGGTTCAACTTTCCATTCTCAGCTTCTTAAGCTTCTCCCATCGGGGGTCTACAGCCTGGTTGGACTCCTCATCGCCGCTTCGGTCGGCCGACAGCTCTTCCAGAGCTTGCGTCATAGCAGGGTTGCACTTACCAGTCTCGTGCACGTGCTGGATGGGTATGGCCAGGGCTATAAACTCATAGATGTACCACGACGTGTCGAGCATTCCTTCGTTCTCGTCAACGGTCACGGCATCATCGTCCTCTGAGTCTGTGGGGCCGAGCCTGACTACGAGCTGGTTGTCAGTCGCTATGGGCTGTTCCATGGGGTCGAGGCAGCGGTCGCACGGTATGTCTATGGTGCCTGCGGTGTGGAAATGGAGGTTGAAGAAGCCGGATGCCTTGCGTATAGACAGCGACACATGCAATGTCCCGCCTTCCACTTCCGTTTGGTCGAGGGCGTCGAAGAAGCTCTTGTCGAGAGTCCAGTCGAAGGTGGAAACCTCTTCCGTTAGTCCTTTCAAGTCTATCTTGAAACGCTCTAAACTGCACATAGTCACACTTTTGGGCTGCAAAGTTACATACTTTTTCTGAAAAACGGCAACGAAACGGCAACTTTTTACAGAATTTTTGTTTTTCGGCCGTAGGTATTGCACACTCAAGGGTGTGTGTGCGCAATCTTTGGCTTCCTTGGCGCTGGCTGTGCCTTCAGTCGGCTCGTCTACATTCGTGACGGCGGCTCACCGCTTGAGTTCTATGCGGAATGTCGTTCCCACGCCCAGCTCCGACTGCTTGACGAAGATCTTGCCGCGGTGGTACTCCTCCACGATGCGCTTGGCCAGCGACAGTCCCAGCCCCCAGCCGCGCTTCTTGGTGGTGAAGCCGGGTGTGAACACGCTCTTGAGGTCTTTCTTGCGTATGCCCTTGCCGTTGTCGGCCACCTCGATGGCCACGCGCTCGGCCTCGTCGATGAGTGTGAGCACGATGCGCCCGCTGCCCTCCATGGCGTCGACGGCGTTCTTGCACAGGTTCTCGATGACCCACTCGAAGAGCGAGGCGTTCATCCTCACCCTCACCTCGTGGTCGGGCAGGTGGCACTCCATGGCCACCTTCTTCGACGTGCGGCGGTCCATGTAGTCCACCACGTGGGCCAGCACCTCGTTCATCGACGCGTCGACGGGCTCGGGCAGCGACCCAATCTTGGAGAAGCGCTCGGCGATGCGCTCCAGTCGCCTTACGTCCTGTGCCATCTCGGGTATGAGGCTGTCGTCGGGATAGCTCTCGCGCAGTATCTCCACCCAGGCCATGAGGCTTGAGATGGGCGTTCCGAGCTGGTGGGCCGTTTCCTTCGACAGGCCCACCCACACCTTGTTCTGCTCGGCCTTCTTCGAGGAGAGCAGAGCGAAGATGGCCACCACCACAAACACCATGACGATGCCCAGCTGCACGTAGGGCCACTGGGTGAGGCGCTTGAGCAGCGACGACTCGTCGTAGCACACCAGCTGGTAGTCGCCCTCGTCGCCGCCCAGCTGTATCTTGATGTAGTTGCCGGCCTGCCTCATGCGCTGCCCGTAGCTGGCCACGTAGGTGGCTGTGTCGGCCTCTTGGATGTCGAGGTTGCGGTAGTCGGCGACGGTGCCGTCGGCGTTGAGCACAATGACGGGGATGGTGTTGTTGCCCTGTATCACGGCCAGGGCCAGCGTCAGGTCGGTGTTGGCGTCGGCCTGGTTGAGCGCGTCCATGGCCTGGGCCCACACCTGCATCTTGGAGCGCTCCTCGCGCTGCAGGTCGGCCACCAAGAGGTGCGACACCACGAGCGAGGCCACGGCGATGACCACTGCCGCTACCACAAGCAGTATCTTCACCTGGCGTATTCTGTCTGTCCACTGCATGGCGTGGGAGGGGATGGGGGTTGCTTAGATTTTGATGCCGTTGGCGATGACGGCCTCGCGCATCTTCTTCTGCAGGCTGCTGGCGAAGATGAAGTCGGTGAGTCGCTGGTTGGTCGAGCCCATGATGTCGTGGCTCACGCCCTGCCACTCCTTGTGCCCCTCGTAGATGAAGACGATGTTCTCGCCGATGCCCATCACTGAGTTCATGTCGTGGGTGTTGACGATGGTGGTGATGTTAAACTCCTTGGTGATGCCGTGGAGCAGGTCGTCGATGACGAGGCTCGTCTTGGGGTCGAGGCCTGAGTTAGGCTCGTCGCAGAAGAGATACTTGGGATTGAGGGCTATGGCGCGCGCTATGGCCACGCGCTTCTGCATGCCGCCGGAGAGCTCGCCCGGGTACTTTGCCTCGGCACCGTTCAGGTTGACGCGGTCGAGGCAGTAGAGGGCGCGCTTCTGGCGCTCGCGTAGGTTCATCGTGGAGAACATGTCGAGGGGGAACATGACGTTTTCGAGCACCGTCTGCGAGTCGAACAGGGCTGCGCTCTGGAAGATCATGCCCATCTCGCGGCGCATCATCACGCGCTCGTGCTTAGACAAGCGCATGAAGTCGCGCCCGTCGTAGAGCACCTCGCCGCTCGTAGGGTCGAACAACCCCACGAGACACTTCATCAGCACGGTCTTGCCCGAGCCGCTCTGGCCTATGATGAGGTTGGTCTTGCCGTCGGCGAATACCGTGGAGATGTCCTTGAGCACCTCGCGGTCGTCGAACGTCTTGCACAGATGTCTTACTTCTATCATAGCTCGCTATGCATTTCTATCGGGGTTAAGCTTTGTTGGCTGTCTAACAGTGGCTGGCAGCGCCTGGCCCATGTCTGGAACCTGCCGCGCAGCCATGACAGGCCATGGCGACGCCCGGCGCCGGCCTTAGCTCAGCAGCTGGGTGAGGAACACGTCGGAGAAGAGTATCAGTGCCGACGACGACACCACGGCGTTGGTCGACGCCTTGCCCACGTCTACCGACCCACCCTCCACACTGTAGCCGAAGTAGGCTGGCACGCTGGAGATGATGAAGGCGAAGAAGAGGCTCTTGATGATCGACATGTAGACAAACCAGGGTATGAAGTTGTGTTGAAGGCCTGCCGTGAGGTCGTCGGGCGCGATGATGTGGCCTATGAAGGCCGTGGCGTAGGCACCGACGATACCCATGCCCGAGGAGAACACCACCAGGAGGGGCATGATGGTGAGCAGGCCCATGATCTTGGGCAGGATGAGGTAGCAGGCGCTGTTCACGCCCATGATCTCCAAGGCGTCGATCTGCTGCGTCACCCGCATGGTGCCCAGCTCCGACGCTATGTTAGAACCCACCTTGCCGGCCAGGATGAGGCACATGATGCTCGACGAGAACTCAAGCAGCAAAATCTCGCGAGTGGTGTAGCCACTCACCCACCGGGGCATCCACGGACTCTGGATGTTGAGCTTCATCTGGATGCATATCACGGCTCCTATGAAAAACGAGATGAGCAGCACGATGCCTATGGAGTTAATGCCCAGCTGCACCATCTCCTTGACATACTCCTTGAGGAACATGCGCAAGCGCTCGGGACGGGAGAAGGTGCGGCCCATGAGCATCATATAACGACCGAACGTGGTCAGCCACCGTTGAAGCAGTTTCACTTGTATTACCTTATTTATATATATAGCACTCTCCAGACAGCAGAGTGACTTGCACCTGCCAGCTCTGTGAGGTGCCACAATGGCTAAGCCTCGCGAAGCCAGCACAGGCTGAACGATAATCGGCAGCAAAGGTAAGCAATAATTTCGAAACAGCGACAAAAATGACAATCTTTTTGGAAAGTTTCAGAATTAATCGACACCCTTCGCCCAATAGGCACTGACTTTTGCGCGAAAAGCACTGACTATTTTTCAAAAAGCACTGACTATTTTTCAAAAAGCACTGAGTATACTTTTTGTGCTGTGCGCCGCCGTTTTCCCCGCCCCTTGAGGGGCGGGGAGAGCCGCTCCGCAGCTCGAAATATTCCGTACTGCGGTTGAAATCTGCCCTATACTGACGAAGATGCCCCGCCGAAGAGCATGAAAACTGTCTTCGGCGAGGCACGCTTTGTTAGCTTTGGAAAAGGATGTACTGTGTTCTAACGCACGGAGCGAACAGAACGATGGGCGTTTCGCTCGTTACCGCCGTACACCTGCATTTGGCCATTAAAGAAGTAGAGGGCGTAGCCGTAGTTCTCTTTATAAGGCGTCGATGTCCAGTAGGAGCCGGCTACGCCTTGGTGGTAGTACCCCTTGGGTATGTCTTCAAAGCCCGCAGCGGGGAGGAATATCGCTTTCCCGTTTGGACCGATGAACATCCGACCATTCGGTGTGTATTCGTTCTTGGTAATCTTGACAGAAGTGCAGTTGTCTATCAGCTCATTCATCTGATCCAGGGTTGGTGCTGAACTCGCCTCCTCGAACGTATAGTAATAGCCGTAGTCACATGGATAATCGGTCCCCTCGTTGCAGCAGCGCCACTGTGTGCCACTGGGCAGACCCAGGTCTATCCAGTGCGGGTGGTTGTCGTCGGGGCAGGTGTAGTAGTCGACAGGCTGACTGCCAGCGGCCATGATGTTGATGATGGCCATGATGTCGCCCACGTCCACCTTGTTGTCGCCGTTGACATCGGCCGCATCCTTGTCCATTTCGCCAGACGTGCCAGCCATGATGTTGATGATGGCCATGATGTCGCCCACGTTGACCTCGCCGTCGCCGTTGACATCGTTTGCCACGGCGCTGGCTTCGGTCACAGTGGCCTGTGCGGCGTTGACTATTCTGCCTGTGACCTGGTCGATGAGCAGGGCCACGGCCTTCAGCTTCGACTTGTCCTGGATGAGCTGGTTAGAGGCTATGTCCCCCTCGTAGCTGAAGCGCAGCTCCTGTCCGGCTTGGAAGCTGGTGGCTACCGACCCTTCCACGCCGTTGAGTATGCCCCAGCCCTCCACGGCCACGTGGTCGTATTCTATGCCCGACACCGGGCTACCGGCATTGTACCAGAAGGTCATGTCGCTGTCGCCGCTTCCTCCACTCAGGTTGTTATTCTGTGCCCACTGGGAGCCGCTGCCCTTCATGCCGTCTTCCACGAGCACAAAGGCTATGCCGTAGCGAGCGTCGTTGTCGGCGTATGCAAACTTGGTGGTGGTGATAAACTTCACAGCAGTCTTGTCCTTTCCGTTCCAGGTGGCCTTGAGGGCTATCTCGCCTTGGGTGGCGGAGTCCTTGGCAAATATTACCTCCCCCAGAAGGTTGTTTGCCGTGGGATAGACATCCATGGCGCGGTTGACCTTGCTGCCCGGGAAGTTTTTTACGCCGTTGAGTATGGGGGCATAGCCTTCGGTCTCCATCACGTCGCCGCTGTGGGCGGCAATGAGCACTACCTGGTCGCCAAAGGCCTCGTGGGCTTTCTGCATGCCCACTATGCCGTAGGGGCACCAGCCACACCAGGTGCCGGTGAACTCCTCAATGGCTGGCGTCACCGCGGGCTTGTTGACTATGGTGATGAGGCTGCCGGTGGCACTCTTCTTGGTGGCGTGGTTTTCCTGGCCGTTCACCTTGGTGATGGTGAGCGTTGCCACAGACTTCTTTGCTTCGCTGCCAGCATCCAGGGTGATGTAGGTCGTTTGGAAGCCGTTGTATGCCACTGAACTCAGCGTCCTCGTGTCTTCCGCCGTGGTGGAGCCGCCGTCGATGGATAGGGTGTAGGAAATCTCCGTAATGGCGTTTTTGCCTTTGTTGGTGATGGTGATGGGTATGCGTGTTCTTTCTCCCACCATGAGCACGTGCTGCCCGAAGTCGGCGGCCACGGCGGCAACGGTGGGATAGGTGCGGCCTTCGATGAGCACTTGCAGGGCCAGCTTGCCGTAGTCGTATCCGTAGATGTCTTCCCACGCGTTGCTATTGACGCGGTAGTAGAAAGCGTTTGGCTCATCCTGCCCATAGCTCATCACTGGATAGGCCTTGGAGCCGATGTCAAAGGTGAAACCCACGTAGGTGTCCTGGCCGCTCACCTTGTAGGGGCTTTTGAGCACTATTTCGTTGACGCCTCTTACCAGCTGCGACTTGGCCACTTCCTGCACGTTGTTCAGGGCAGCCACGTTGTCGGGCAGCTGGCTTGACACCCACACTTTCATGCTGCTGCTGATTGCCGTGACGTTGTCGCCCAGCCAGAGGCGAACGGCCTTGATGGTGCTCCCGTCTACATACTCCTCGCCAGCAGGAATACGGATGGCTGCACTGATGGTGCTGGCCGAACTGTAGCCCAGGTTGCCGTCGTAGGGCAGGTTGCCTGAATCCGACTCACTGAAATAGCCCCACCACATCTGGGAGTCGGTGGGCGTGATGGCGGCATGGACTGTCAAGCCCATGGCCAGCAATGCTAAGACAAAAAGACTTTTTTTCATAAGAATAATGGTTTTTAGTGTTAGACGATGCTGTGTCGTTGCAAAGTTAATCATTTTTTTCATTGCACGCCATAAAAATTCCATCTTTTTTCGGTTCTACGTTTTTTTTGTGTTTTTGTGTTGATTAATTTATAGACCTCCGCTCGGTCGGCTTTGCCCGCGGCTCTCCCCGCCCCTCTTGCCCGTTTTCGTCCACGCTTTAACGTTCAGCCCGTAACATGTTACAAACCAATGCTGTTTCTGAGACATATCGAAGAAGCTGTTAGCCGTTTTTTAGCTACCTTTGCCCGGACAAACCCCATAACATCTCCAAACCACAATGAAACGTACACTCATCCTCGTGGCACTACTCGCTGCCATTGCTCTGGCCACAAAGGCGCAGCCAGACCCCAACTTCTACATCTACCTCTGCTTCGGACAGTCCAACATGGAGGGCAATGCACAGCCCCAGCCCTTTGACAGGCAGGGCGTAGACAGCCGCTTCCGTATGCTGGCCACAACCAACTTCACCTCGCCGCAGCGAACCATGGGGCAGTGGTATCAGGCCACACCGCCACTCGTCAGCCCGGAGGGCGGACTGGGCATGGCCGACTATTTCGGGCGCACCATGGTAGCAGCTCTGCCCAGCGAGGTCAGGGTGGGCGTGGTCGACGTGGCCATCGGTGGATGCGCCATCGAGATGTTCGACAAGGACAAATACCAGACACAGATGACCGACCCCAGCAACTGGTCGACACAGCTGGCCAACCGCTTCTACGGCGGCAATCCCTACAAGCGGCTCGTCGACATGGCCAGGAAAGCACAGGAGGTGGGAGTCATCAAGGGCATACTGCTGCACCAGGGCGAGTCGAACAACACACAGCAGGACTGGCCGCAGAAGGTGAGGAAAGTCTACAACGACCTGCTCACCGACCTGGGACTACAGGCCGCCGACGTGCCTCTGCTCGCCGGAGAGACACTTAGACAGGAGTATGGCGGAGCCTGCTGGGGACACAACGCAGTCATAGCCCGCCTGCCACAGGCCATACCCACCGCCCACGTGGTAAGCTCGGCAGGATGTCAGGGCAACGGGAAGGACCCCTGGCACTTCAACCAGATGGGCTACCGCATCATGGGCAAGCGCTACGCCATTGAGATGCTCCGCACCATGGGCATAAGCCCCGCAGCGCAGGACGCATACCAGTGGCCTGGCACGCTCAAGCGATTCTACACCGTCGACAGGCTCGACGGAGCCAGCGACATCGTGACCAAGTGTGGCAAGGGGCAGCACATAGCCCTCAACGCCGTCTTCGCCGACGGGCACACCGAGGATGTGGCGGGGCAGACCACATTCAGCAGCGACAACATAAGCATAGTCGACGGACTGCTCGCTGCCAGCGACGAGAAAAAGGGAAGCGTCGAGGCCACCTACACCGACTTCACCGGGCAGACCCTCTCGGCAAGCTTCAATGTGGAGGTGAGGTTCTTCCCGTTCAATAAGCAGAATATCAACACCAACCTCTTCGCAGAGGGAACCTACGACGAGGCCACACACACCTTCCACCCAGGACAGTGGGGGCAGATGGGATGGGAATATAGTGGAGGAGTAGACATGTCGGCCTACAAGTACCTCGTCGTGAAGCTAAGGAAGCCGCAGAACTGTGCTGCCCACCTCAACATCTTTCCACAGACCAGCATCTGGGGCGACTGCTACAGCTCGGAAGACTTCGGTAGCAAGACGCTCATAGCCATACCCTTGCAAACGGCTAAGCTCACCTCGGGCAACAACAAGGGAAAGGCACTCAACACCAAGGCCATCTACGTGGTGAGCTTCTGGACCAATGGAACGGGCGACCTCGTGGTCGACGACATGTATCTCACCAACAACGACGACTTCACGCCCACAGACATTCGACAGCCCTCCATCGCCAGCCAAGGCCTGGGCACCGCCATACAGCCCCACGCCGACGTCTACTCTCTGCAGGGCGTGAAGGTGGGCACCACCGACAACTGGAACCAGCTGCCCCGTGGCATCTACGTCGTGGGCGCGCGCCTCGTCAGGCGATAGTTTTTATTTGTGAACGCCACAACTCCTTCGTTCATTGTGCGGCCTTTTAAAGGCCGCCACCGCCAAGCAAAAAGAAAAAAACATTTCCGTTTACTATACGTATTGTGTGGTAGAAATAAATAAGGGGCGCATCTCAGCGGAATAGATGCGCCCCTGTGTGTGCTTCACAGTATTATAAGATTAACAATATGCGTATACCTATTACTCTATTTTCTTATTCCTCTGCAATCTTGGTTGCAAGGCTTGAGTGTTCTAAGTATAGATTTTAGACTATTTAAGGTTGGACACTTCTGTTTTCTATCGGCAAAGGTAATAACAATTTACGAAACGACAAAACTTTTACCCCTTTTTTTGCTCCGAAGGAGCCAATTGTAACTTTTTTGTAATATCGGTAGTCATATTTCCTACAAAATATGTAACATGAAACACTTAAAGAACGAAATGAAACATTTGTTAATAATCTCTTTTATTAGTTATTATTAACTTTGCAACTACAATTCAAGTGGTAAATTAGGTTAAAGCAAACAGCCAACCATAAACAACAGCCAACCATAAACAAAAGATAATTATTACGATAAATATTTCAGAAACCATGACGCTGAAAAAAACTATTGCGAGATTAGGCCTCGCTGCCTTGTTAGCGGGTAGCGCCACCGCCCACGCCCAGCAAGTCGCCCTGAAGACCAACCTGCTCTACGACGCCATGACCACGCCCAACCTGGGGCTGGAGGTGGGCGTGGGGCGCAAGGGCAGCGTTCAGCTGTTCTACGGCCTCAACCCCTGGAAGTTCGGCCACGGCGACGA
>Ga0247610_10003192_pt1 | contig 18234 bp, 17 predicted proteins | sample 174DNAGHGhighgp2_FD_193483 | JGI IMG/M metagenome (GOLD analysis project Ga0247610, IMG submission 193483) | Sheep rumen microbial communities from Palmerston North, Manawatu-Wanganui, New Zealand - 1742 DNA GHGhigh gp2 | ecosystem: Host-associated > Mammals > Digestive system > Stomach > Rumen... | reverse complement strand
TACTAATGCGTATTTCATTGTCCTTGTTATTTTATAACTATTATAATTTGCAAAGGTAATCATTTTTCTTGAAACAGCGAAGGGTTTTGCAGAAAAATTGCACGTCAATTAGTCCCTCTCTTACTATAAAGTGTAACATGTGTAACATGTAACATGTAACATTTGTGAAAATGAAAATTTAGTGGATGGAGGGGGATGTATCATTTATTATATTATATATATTAAATATATTACAATATATTTAATATATATAATATATAAGAGAGGTTGCAGAAATGAATATTTTTTAATGTTACATGTTACATGTTACACATGTTGCACCCACATCCATATTTGCATAACAACCTGATTTTCAGTCATCCTATCTATAGCTTCAAACCTACTTATATGAGTAAGAAACCACTCCACTTTAGTTAGGAGTCCAATGACGTTATGGTGTGGCTTCCTGGCGAAAGTTACAGGCCTTTTGATAAGAGTTAGCAGCCCTTTGGCGTGAGAAACATATAGGTTTCACTCAAACCAAACGGCTTGTAACTCAAACCAAACGGCTTGTAACTCAAACCAAACGGCTTGTAACTCTTTCTGATGCAAGGTGTTTCTGTAATTCTTCCTGTTTCAAACGGCAGAAACAAAGACGAGGATGCTGTCGCATCCTCGTTGAAGTGATCCGCTTGGGGCTCGAACCCAAGACCCCAACATTAAAAGTGTTGTGCTCTACCAACTGAGCTAGCGGATCGACCTGTTTTTGGTGATTTCTTCAGAAATCGGCTGCAAAGGTACTACGATTTTTTGAAATTACCAAATTTATTTGCATTTTTCTTTCCTTTATGCTATTCTGCTGGACCCTTATAGGGTGTAATGTTTGGATCTTCACCCATATAGTCGCTGCCATAATTGATGGTGCTTCGAATGACACCATCCCCATAATCACGGTGTATAGGAGCAACACGTAGCAGGAAGTCATTGAAATTGACGGTTGGGAATACCATACCCAGAATGCCAATGCCTACGCGTGTGCCCTCAGGGCGGAAATTGTTATGGACGTAGGCTGTTGCAAATAGCGAGTGTCGGTATATTTCCAGTTTGTTGTATTTATGGAAGGCATCCATGAGTTCTTTGTCGTTGGCTGTGGTGTCTGCCCTGGTAAAGAAACGTGCCATGTTGCCTACTGCATCGTCGAGCTGATCGCCCTGAATACTGTCGTTGTCTTGTATGCACTGTCGAATGTCGTCGGATATCTCGAGTCTCATTTTCTCTTCAGACGGTACGGTTAAGAATGCCGCAATGCATAATAGGCCGAGAACGGCAAGTGCAATGATAAATTTTCCTAAACAACTGTTGTAGAACATTTGTCCTACGTTTCCTTTGCTTTTGTAAGTTCCTCTGTCTGGTTGGTTCATAATGATGTAATTTTAGGATTTATTGTGTATCAGATTCATGAATTCCTGTCGTGTCTTTGCCTGGTTGAAGGCTCCGCTGAAGTCACTTGTCGTAGTAATGGAGTTTTGTTTCTCTACACCTCTCATCTGCATGCACATGTGTCGTGCTTCAACGACAACCATCACGCCGAGAGGGTGGAGTGTCTGTTGGATACATTCCTTAATCTGGAGTGTCATGCGTTCCTGTACTTGTAGCCGGTGCGAGAAAATGTCAACCACGCGTGCTATCTTGCTCAGGCCAGTGATATATCCGTTGGGAATATAGGCCACGTGCACCTTTCCGTAGAAGGGCAGCATGTGGTGTTCGCATAATGAGAAGAAGTCGATGTCCTTGACAATGACCATTTGTGAATAGTCTTCCTTAAACAGCGCGTCAGTCAGTACTTTATGTGCATCCATGTCATAGCCGCGTGTCAGTACTTGCATGGCTTTGGCTACTCGCATGGGTGTCTTCAGCAGTCCTTCACGTGTGGGGTCTTCTCCCAGTAGTCGAAGGATGTCTTGGTAGTGTAGTGCCAGTTCGTCCAGTCCTTCGCGGGTGGAGAGATTGTCTGTCAGTTGTGCATCAGCTTCTAATTTCATGATGTCTTGTTTTTTGTGGGGTTTAGTGTACAATAACCTTCGCTTTAACAATCAGCGCTTGGCTATATCCTGCATGTTTCAGTGTACGGAGCATCTGTTCTGCTTCGTCACGAGTACGGTAATTGCCAACGTAGCATATCCATCGTGGAGGGTAGAAGTGGGCAGAAACGGCAACGTTGGGGAATTGTGAACGTATGCTGTTAGCAGTGCGCTCTGCTCTCTTTCTGTCTTCGCGGCTGTTGCCTCCTGCGTAAGCCTGTATGCGGAATCCGTTGACCACACGCCTGTTGCGTGGCGATGCCTGTGGTGGCGTCGTGGTGGCAGGCGTTGATGTTGTCGTTGTGGTGTCACGTGGTGCCGTAGCTTGTGGCGTTCTGGCAGGGGTGGGGTGGCTGTTGCCGTTGGGTCTTCGGTCCTCGGGCTTTACCGTGCTTTGTGGGTTGATTACCAGTTCGTTAATGCTCGAATCCTGGTGTATGGTAATTTTTCCTTGTCCTTCGACGGGCTTTTGTATTCTGTCGAGGAAAGTTTGTGCACTGGTAGTGCTCATTGAAAAATGACAAATGACAAATGATAAACTTACCATCCACCATTTTCTCTTACTCAGAATACTTTTTTTCTCATGCATAGTCTTCTTACCAACTGTCATTTGTCATTATTGTTTGTTATTTTCAGATTGCTGCTTCTTATTTCCAAGCGTCGATGATTCCCTTGAAGTCTGCAGCTTTCAGGCTGGCACCACCAATGAGTCCACCGTCGATGTCAGGCTTGGCAAACAGCTCAGGTGCGTTTGATGCCTTGCATGAGCCACCATACAGGATGGTAGTGTCGTCAGCTACTGCCTGGCCATACTTCTCAGCAATGATGCTACGGATGTAGGCATGAATCTCTTCTGCCTGCTCGGCTGTAGCGGTCTTGCCAGTACCAATGGCCCAAATTGGCTCATAGGCGATGACAATCTTACGGAAATCCTCTTCAGAGAGATTGAATACAGAACCCTCGAGCTCTGCCTTTACTACCTCGTTCTGTTTGCCTGCTTCACGCTCTTCCAGGCTCTCGCCGATGCAGAAGATAACCTTCAGGTCGTTCTTCTGTGCCAGCAGCACCTTCTCCTTCAGTATCTCTGGAGTCTCTTTGTAGTACTCGCGACGCTCGCTGTGACCCAGTATGACATACTGTGCACCAGTTGACTTCACCATTTCAGCACTTACCTCACCAGTGAAGGCACCTTTTTCCTTGTCGGCGCAGTTCTCTGCACCCAGTCCGATGATGTCCTGGTCGAGGAACTGTGCAATACTTGCCAGGTGGATGAATGGTGTGCAGATGACCACACCGCAATTGGGCTTGTCAGCCTTGAGTGTCTCGTTCAGCTCCTTTGCCAGAGCGATACCGTCTTGCAGGTTCATGTTCATTTTCCAGTTGCCTGCAACAATTTTCTTTCTCATGTTTTTACGTTTTAATATGTTATGTACGTTGTTTGACTTATCATTATTCTTTGCCCGTCGGCTCCATGCCCACAGACGGTCGGCAATGGTGAGCATCAGCAGTGGAAGCACATACCATAATAATATGGTAATGATCTTCTTCGGAACGGAGTCTTCTGGCATCTGGCCCAGTTCTGACTGCTCCAGTGGTTTGTCCAGTGCATATTCGTCTGGCAGTCGGTTGTGGCTCCACTTGCGGATGATGGTGCCGTCCTTCAGCAGAAGCATACCTGGGTTGCTGCGTATGACAGTTTTCAGCGTGGTCTCGTCTGTGAGGCAATAAGGATATTCAGCTCCTGTGATGTCACGCCAGCGGTTGATGCCTTGCTCGCCGCTTGCCGTCAGGCAGTAGAACGGGTATCCGTTGTCTTCGGCATATTCATACACTTGGTTGATGAGGTCGAGCTGTGAGTCGTCGGCATCTTCCAGATGTGGTGAAACGAGCAGGAAGGTGTACCCCTGGTTGGTCAGTATTTCTTCTGTCAGGTCCTCGCCGTCGAGTGAGGTCATGCTGAAGTCATGGATAGGAGGCACATAGCCTTGCTTGGTCTGTATGGTTTTCGTGTCAATGTATGTCCACGTAGAGTCTGGGTAGTTGTCAAGTCCAAACTCACGCCTCTCACCATTCTTCTCCATGATGAACGTCGTTTCAAACTCAGGCTGTTCAGCACCCTCAGGAATCTCCATTCCTTTCATGATGTTCGCTCCCACGTGATAAGGGCGGAAGTCGAACTGTGGCAGGTCATATAAGGCATAGCCCTCGATGATGAGAATGAACACTGCCGTGTAGTTGATGACTATCCACTGATTGGTCTTTGAGATGAACCTCATCATGTCGAGTGGCCATAGTGCCACCACAATGGCAGCTGCCAGCAATATGATGTTCTTCAGCAGTGTCTGGCCGTTGGTCAACACTACAGCATCGCCGAAGCACCCACAGTCGCTCACAGGGTCGGCAATGTAAATCCACACAGTCAGTGCCGTCATAATGCCCATCACGAGCACCAGCAGGCGCGACACTAACCTACGGTGTATGGCAAATAAGAGGAACACTCCCAGGCAGAACTCCATGGCTGCCAACAGCACCGAACCTGCAAGTGTGGCAAGGTCTGGCACCATTGCATCCAGATGCATGGCTTCCAGATAGTCGTTCAGCTTATACTGTGTGCCTAACGGATCGACAGCCTTGACGAATCCTGAGAGGATGAACGTCAGTGCCAACACCAGACGACAGCTGTTTACGAGAACTTTCCTCATTGCTTATTTCTCTACCTTCAGCTTGATGAGCCCAAAGACGGCATAATTAATGATGTCCATGTAGTTGGCATCTATGCCTTCGCTCACGAGCGTCTGTCCCTGTAAGTCTTCTATCTCCTTGATACGCTGGATTTTTGTCAGTATGAGGTCTGTGTAGCTGCTTACACGCATGCTGCGCCACGCCTCGTCGTAGTCGTGGTTCTTACGCTTCATCAGTTCCAGTGCCTCGTGGGCATATTTGTCGTAAAGCACCATGGCTTCGTCGTTGCTGACATCTACCGTGTCGCTGAATCCACGGCTTAGTTGTATCAGTCCTACGATACCATAGTTTATAAGTGCGATGAACTCAGGACGTATGCCTTCGCCCACCAGCGACTCCTGCTTGATTTCCAGCGAACGTATGCGTTTGGCTTTGATAAATAGCTGGTCGGTCAGTGCTGTCGGACGTAGTATTCGCCACGACGCACCATAGTCGTGCAGTTTCTTCTGAAACAGCGCTCTACACTCGGCTACAGCCTGTTCAAATTCAACGTTTGTTTGTTCAAACTTATCCATTTTCGGGTGCAAAATTAAGTATTTCTATTGAATTAACCAAAAGATTACTCTTCTTTCTGCTTTCGGTGGATGTAGCGTATCTTGGCACACTGCGTGTCAAAACGTACTTGGAGCGAGTCACGTAAACGCCGAGCCTCTGTCATCTCCTGTTGTTTCTTCTGTATGTCACCTTTCAGCCATTGACCTGTCAATAGCTCATGTTGCAGCATGTCGTAGCGCTTCTTTGCCGACTCCAGCAGAGTGTCCGTTCGTGCCAAGTCCTCTTGTGCTTGTTTCAGAGATGCTTCCTGAAATAGTTTCAGGGCCTCACGCCTTTCCTCTATGGCTTCAGGATATTCGTGGCGTAGCTGCTCTATGGTGTTTAGCGCTTCATCGTAACGTCCTGACTCATACTCTGTTCGAGCCTTTTGTAGCATGTCGCCGGCTGGGTTTTCCTTCTTCAGCAGGTTACAGCCTGTCAGCATCACTAACATTATCAGGTATAGTAATGTAGTTTTCATATGCGCAAACAATTTCTTTTGTTTTATTGTTGAGTTTGCAAATATAGACATTTTTTTCGTGTTAAGGTCATTTACGTCTTGTTTTTTCACTTTTCTTATATGTCTGATGATGAAACAGGCAGTGGATATTTCGTCATACCCAAGTAAAAAACGAAGGGAGAATTTGCAAGATTAAAAATTCTTTCGTAACTTTGACCCCATGAAACTGTATAGTGATGAGGAACTGGCCGAATTGCTCGACCAGCCTATATTCCATATGATAAGTGATGTCGCTGACCATCTGGATGTTGAATGCTATGTGGTAGGCGGCTATGTACGTGACATTTTTCTGGAACGCCCTTCCGATGACATTGACGTCGTCGTGGTAGGCAGTGGTATTGCTGTGGCAGAGGAACTGAAGCGTCGCCTTGGTCGTAAGGCGCACCTTAGCGTGTTCAGAAATTTTGGCACAGCTCAAGTAAAAGTTGCTTCTTCCCAAAAGACAGGGCAAGCAGGGCCTCTTGAGGTGGAGTTTGTTGGTGCACGACGTGAGAGTTATAGCCACGATTCTCGGAAACCCATCGTTGAGGATGGCACATTGGAGGACGATCAGAATCGGCGCGACTTCACCATCAATGCCATGGCTATTTGTCTGAACCATGACCGCTTTGGCGAGTTGGTCGATCCCTTCAATGGGCTGGCCGACCTGGAGGATGGCATCATTGCCACACCATTAGAGCCTGGTGTCACGTTCTCTGACGACCCTTTACGCATGCTTCGTTGCATCCGTTTTGCTACGCAGCTGAACTTTCAGATAGAAGATGTTACGTTCGAGGCTTTGCAGCGCATGGCTGACCGTATAAAGATTATCAGTGCAGAACGTGTTGGAGTGGAGATGAACAAGATCATGATGGCTCGACACCCCAGCATAGGTTTCGAATATTTGCAACGTTCAGGCTTGTTGCAAATCTTGTTGCCAGAATTGTCTGCCCTTGACATTGTAGAAAAAAAGAACGGACGTGCCCACAAAAATAATTTCTACCATACGCTCGAGGTGCTTGAGAATGTTGTGAAAAACGATGCTCCGCTTTATTTGCGTTGGGCAGCATTGTTGCATGACATCGGCAAGACGAAGACCAAACGCTGGGACCCTGCTATAGGATGGACTTTCCATAACCATAATTATTTGGGCGCGAAAATGGTTCCTGCCATATTCCGTCGCCTGGCACTGCCCTTGGATGCTAAAATGAAATATGTTCAGAAACTCGTTGATATGCACATGCGGCCTATTGTTATTGCCGACGAGGAAGTAACCGACTCGGCTGTTCGACGTTTGCTGAATGATGCAGGCGAGGATATCGACGACTTGATGACACTCTGTGAGGCGGACATCACCAGTAAGAACGAGGTGCGTAAGAAAATGTTTCTGGAGAACTTCCGGATGGTTCGTGAGAAACTGACAGACCTGAAGGAGAAAGACTACGTACGGCTGCTGCAACCCGTCATTGATGGCAATGAGATTATGGAGATGTTTCACCTGTCACCTTGTCGTGAGGTGGGCATCCTGAAGCAGACCCTTAAAGATGCTGTCCTTGACAACCGAGTGCCAAACGAACGTGAACCGTTGATGAAGTTGTTGATGGAAAAGGCACAGGAGATGGGACTGAATTAAATGAAAAGAAACATGTTATAACTGATGATATGAAGACTAAACTATTAACAGTGGCGCTGGCGGCCATGACAGCCGTCGGCCTCTATGCCCAGAAGGGTAATGTGATTCGTGTAAACCAAGTGGCTTTCTTCCCTCAGCAAGAGAAGATTGCTGTAGTGGATAATGGTGGCAAGAAGGTGACACTGACTGTCCGTAATGCCGAAACCGGCAAGGTGGTGGGCAAGACAAAGTTCTTGCGTATCAGTCAGTCACCATGGTCGAAGAAACGTCGTGCTGTAGTTGATTTTAGCAAGATTACGGCTCCAGGACGTTACGTTCTTGAGTATGGCAAACAGAAGATGCCGATAGAAATCAAACAACATGCCCTGCAAGACTTGACAGCTGGAGTCGTTAAGTCGTTCTACCTCAATCGTTCTGGCATGGCCATTGATGCCAAGTATGCTGGTGCGTGGGCTCGTCCTTTGGGACATGCTGATACAAACGTCATGGTTCACCCTTCGGCAGCATCGTTAGGCAGGCCGGCAGGCACTATTATCTCCTCACCTCGTGGGTGGTACGACGCAGGTGACTATAACAAGTACATCGTCAATTCGGCTTATTCTGTAGGACTGATGCTCTATGCCTACGAGCAGAACAAGGCATACTTTGATGCCTTGAAGGTTGATATTCCAGAACAGGACAACCAGACGCCGGACCTGTTGGACGAGTTGATGTATAACCTGCAGTGGATGCTTACTATGCAAGACCCTTACGACGGTGGCGTCTATCATAAGCTGACTACGCCGTACTTCGAGGGAATGGTTATGCCTACAGATTGTCACCAGCAGCGTTATGTCGTTCAGAAGAGTGTGACAGCCAGTTACGACTTTGCTGCCGTCATGGCACAGGCAGCACGTATATACAAAGGTAATAAGGACTATTGTTGTTTTGCCGAACGTGCTGAGCGTGCAGCCTTGGCAGCATTTCATTGGGCAGAGCAGAATCCACAGGCTTTCTACAAACAAAGTGAGCTGAGTGCTCGCTTCCAACCACCCGTTACTACAGGCGAATATGGCGACAACAATGCCGATGATGAGCGCTATTGGGCACTGTCGGAACTCTTCCTCCTGACTGATGACCCGCATTTCCGTGAAATGGCTTTACAACTGCAACCAACACGGTTTACCGTTCCTTCGTGGGGTAATGTGGCTGCGTTTGGCAGTTTTGCATGGCTGCAATGTACTGATGATGAGATGGCAGCGAAAGCTAAGGCACAACTGGTGGAGTACTGTAAGGCCCAATTATCGACCCTTCCTTCAAGTGGCTTCCATACCCCATCTGGCAATCGTGCCAGTGATTTTGCCTGGGGTTGTCTGGCAGAGGCTTTCTGCGTAAATGGTGTTGTCTTGCTTTATGCGCATAGCTTGACTGGAGATGTCGCTTATCTGAATGCTGCACAGCAGAACATGGATTATATCCTGGGACGTAATGCTACTGGATACTGTTACGTGACAGGCTTTGGAACAAAGAGTCCTATGCATCCCCACCACCGTCTCTCAACGGCTGATGGTGTGGAGGCACCTATGCCTGGCATGTTGGTGGGTGGCCCGAACCCAGGACAGCAGGACCGTGAGTCTTCGCATCTTACCTATCCTTCTGCCCAGCCTGATGAGTCATATATCGACGATATGGGTTCTTATGCTTCTAACGAAATAGCCATCAACTGGAGCGCAGCCTTAGTGGCACTGGCTGGTTGGATTGATGCGACAAGCGACAAATAATAAGTTATGGATATAAAAGGTTTATATATTGCTGACGACCATCGCTATGACGATGGGGAGCGTTTGTTTGCCCGTTGTGGGCGTAGTGGTGTGATGTTGCCAAAGGTGAGTCTGGGCTTTTGGCATAACTTTGGAAGCGTCGATCCTTATGAGCGTAGTCGTGCCATCACGCATTTTGCATTCGACCATGGCATTACACACTTTGACCTGGCTAATAACTATGGTCCTGTGTATGGCTCTGCAGAAGAGACCATGGGACGACTGATGGAAGACGATTTCCGACCTTATCGTGACGAGTTGTTCATTTCTACCAAGGCTGGTTACGACATGTGGCCAGGTCCCTATGGCGACCATGGCTCACGTAAGTACCTGATGGCCAGTATCGACCAGAGTCTCAAACGTATGCATTTGGATTATGTCGATTTATTCTATAGCCATCGTTTCGACCCTGATACACCAGTCGAAGAAACATTACAGGCTTTAGTGGATATCGTTCGTGCAGGAAAGGCTCTCTATGTAGGTATCAGCAACTGGCCGCTCGAACCTTTGAGACAGGCAGACAAGTACTTGCGCGAACGAGATGTGCCGTTGCTTATCTATCAGGGAAAACTCAACATGCTCGATCGTCAACCCATGGACGAGGGTATTCTCGATTTCTGCCATCAGCAAGGTATTGGATTCATCGCTTTCTCCCCTTTGGCACAAGGTCTGCTCACCAACCGCTATCTGGACGGCATACCAGTTGATTCGCGCATGGCGAAGGGTAAGTTCCTAAAGGCTGACCGTCTTACTCCAGAGATGATGAACTATCTGCAACGCCTGAAACAAGAGGCTGAGGCAGAGGGACGTACCATGGCTGCCCATGCTCTCAGATGGGTGTTGCAACAACAGGGTGTCACGTCAGTCCTCGTGGGGGCCAGCTCTGTGGAGCAGTTGAAGACCAACCTGTCTGCAATAAACGGCTAAGTAAATAATTAATCAGTAGGATCCGACGAGGCTTTGCGCAGCTTGCGCAGAGCCTTGTCGCGTATTTGGCGTATGCGTTCGCGCTTCAAACCCAGTTCTTCACCTATTTCTGCCATGGTCTGATGGTCAGTGTCGATGCCGAAATAACGTTTGATGACTGCTTGCTCACGGTCGTTTAACAAGTGGATGGCTCGTCGCATGTCTTCCGAAAGCGATAACTGTTCTATGTGTGCATCGGCATGTGGCGCATCCTTGTCTTCTATGACATTGAGTAACGTGAAATTGTTGTTACTACCAATGGGTAGCGATTCGTCTGTAGAGAGCACATGGCCTGCCAGGGAAGGCTCTGCCTTTGTCAGTGCCTGTTCGATGCACTGACGGATGTAAGGTGCAGCGAAGGTCACGAAACGCTTGCCTCTATTGGCATCAAACTTCGCTGCAGCTTTCATCAAACCAATGTTCCCTTCGCTGATAAGGTCGTCAATCGAGAGGTTCGACGACTGTGTGTTGAGGTTGGCCAGTTGTGGCAGGTATTGTCTTGCAATGGTTACCACGTAGCGCAGGTTGGCAGTGGTCAACTGTTCAATAGCGCTTCTCTCACCCTTTTGAATGCGTCTTGCCAACTCCTGTTCCTCCACGTCGGAAAGCAGTGGCGTGTCACCTATCTCGTCCAAATAGCGTTGCAAGGCGTCACGGCCTGGCATGATTTTCTTCTTTGTAGCCATGTCATAATTTTTTTAGTTGCTGCAAAAGTACGAATGTTTTGCTTAATAACCAAATAACACATAGTGTTTTGCTGACCTAAATATTGTTAAATATGTGTAGTGTACTTATAACGGGTATTGTTTTTTTTGTAATTTTGCATTTCAAAACCAAACAGACGTCCCATGACGATGGGGGAATGCCATTATTTACAGTCACTCTGTATGCAAAAATGTTCATTTGGTAATCTTGTGGCAAAAATGACCACATGTAGCGAAATAATCAACATTGAATTTCTCGTGAAAATGTTTACTTTTGCAGCCAAATTATAAAAATGAGCAGTTTAAACACATTTGCAGGTGAGCAGAAAATAAAGGTAGTCACTAAAAAATGTAATTTTACTATAGTAATTAACAGGATTCGAATCATTTAATAAGGTATTTATAATAGGTATGAAAAAGAAGAACATGTTATTTGTTGCAGCAGCTGCTGCAATGTTGGTATCGTGTGGTGGAGGCGGTGGCCGTCCCACTTTCGGCGATAACGAGTATCCCGTTGTGGCTGTCGGAACGTCGGATGCAGACATGCAATCGACTTATCCAGCAGTTATCAAAGGTGTTCAGGATGTTGAGATTCGTCCCAAGGCAACGGGTTTCCTGACTCAGATTAATGTTAAGGAAGGTCAGACGGTTGCTGCTGGCCAGTTGTTGTTTGTCATCGATAATGAGACAGCCCAGGCTACTGTTCGTCAGGCGCAGGCTTCTGTAAATACGGCAACAGCTCAATTGAATACGGTTAAACTGACTTATGAGAACTCATTGAAACTTCATGAGAGTGGTGTTATTGGTGATTTTGAATTGCAGTCAGCCAAGAACAGTTACGAGAGTGCCAAGGCTGGTTTGGCACAGGCTCAGGCAGTTTTGGCATCAGCTCGCGAGGCTCTGAGCTTCTGCTATGTCAAGAGTCCTGCTTCAGGTGTCGTTGGCATGCTGCCATATAAGAAAGGTGCTTTGGTAAGTGCCTCTAACGCACTGACCACTGTGTCTAACATCAGTTCTATGGAGGTTTATTTCTCTATGAACGAGAAAGATGTGCTGGCCATGCAGAGAGGCGGTTCCGACCTCAGTTCCCTGCCTTCTGTGAAGCTGCAACTAAGCGATGGCACGATTTACGACCAGGAGGGTAAGATTACGAAGATGAGTGGTGTCATCGATGCTGCTACTGGTACGGTTCAAATGATTGCTGTCTTTGCCAATCCTCAGAAATTGCTGAAGAGCGGTGCTTCTGGCAGTATCATCATTCCTCGTGTGAACACAGGTGCCATCATTATTCCTCAGCGTTGTGTCATGGAGGTTCAGAACAAGAAGTTCATCTATACGCTGGGCAAGGACAATAAGGTGAAATACACTGAGATTAAGGTTGACCCACATGATGACGGTAACAGCTACATCGTTCTTGAGGGTATCAAGCCTGGTGACAAATATGTTACCAACGGCATCACGAAGCTGAATGACGGCATGGAGATTGTTCCTATTACTCCTGAGCGCTACGAGCAGAAGATCAGCGAGCAGGCAAAGGCTATGTCTGCTGGTGATATTGTTGATGCTGTGTCGAAGTAATATTGTCGAATCCCTACATTGTCAAAAAGTAAACAAATATGACTTTTACAAACTTTATAAAGCGCCCAGTACTCTCGACGGTGATTTCTATCCTCATTGTCATACTGGGTATCATCGGACTGGTATCACTGCCTATTGAGCAGTATCCTGATATCGCACCACCTACCGTTGTGGTATATACCAGTTATCCTGGTGCCGATGCCGAAACAGTAAAGAACTCTGTGCTTGCACCGTTGGAGGAGAGTATCAATGGTGTGGAAGGCATGGATTACATGAGCTCCTCTGCATCAAGCGGCTCTGCATCTATTCAGGTGCTCTTCCGTCAGGGACTGAACCCTGACATGTGTGCCGTCAACGTGCAAAACCGTGTGCAACAGGCACTGGCACTGTTGCCTGCAGAGGTAACACGTATTGGTGTGACGGTCATGAAACGTCAGACCTCTCAGGTGCTGATGTTCACGTTGACCAGTGATGGTCGTTACGACGATGAGTTCCTGACCAACTATAACAATATTAATATCGTTCCAGCCATTAAGCGTATTCAAGGTGTGGGTGACGTGCAGTCACCTGGTCTGAAGACCTATGCCATGCGTATATGGCTGAAGCCAGAGGTAATGAAGCAGTACAACCTGATGCCAAGTGACATTACAGGTTTGCTGGCCGAGCAGAACATTGAGGCTGCTCCAGGTGCCTTTGGTCAGGAGAGTAAAGTAGCCTACGAGTATGCCATGCGCTATACAGGACGTCTGAAGACTGCTGAGGAGTTTGGTAACATCATTATACAAAGCACTCGTGATGGTCAGACGCTTCGTCTGAAGGATGTGGCACGCATCGAATTGGGCGGACAGCAATATACGGTGTCGATGAAGAACAACAACGTACCCTCTGTCATGGGTATGGTGCAGCAGATTGCCGGTTCTAACGCCAACTCCATTGCCGTTCAGGTAAAGAAGGAACTGGAGGAACAGCAGAAGCTGATGCCACCGGGCATGTTCTATAAGATTAACTATGACGTTACGGAGTTCCTTTATGCGTCAATCGAAGAGGTGGTGTTCACGCTGTTCTTCACCTTGCTGCTGGTGTTCATCGTTATTTACGTCTTCCTGCAGGACTGGCGCTCAACGCTCATACCACTCATAGCAGTACCTGTGTCACTCGTTGGTACGTTCTTCTTCCTGTCAGTCTTCGGATTCTCCATCAACCTGCTTACGTTGTCAGCCTTGCTTCTGGCCATCGCCATCGTGGTCGATGATGCCATCGTGGTCGTTGAGGCTGTCCATGCCAAGTTGGATATGGGTTACAAGTCGGCACTTACGGCATCCATCGATGCCATGAACGAGATTTCAGGAGCCATTATCTCCATCACGTTGGTTATGGCCTCCGTGTTCATTCCAGTGTCGTTTATCGGTGGTACCAGTGGTACGTTCTATCGCGAGTTCGGTGTCACTATGGCTGTCAGCATCTTCATCTCGGCTTTGAATGCCTTGACGCTGTCACCTGCCCTGTGTGCCATCTTCCTGAAGCCTCACGACAAGGATGGACACGAACGTAAGATGTCTGTTATTGACCGTTTCCATGCGTCGTTCAATACAGCCTACGACAAGGTTTTGGGTAAATATAAGAATGCTGTCGAGCGTACTGTTCGCAAACCCATTCTGATGATCTCACTCGCCCTCATCGGTATCGTAGCACTTGCTGCTTCCATGTTAACGACGAAGACCGGTCTGGTGCCTGACGAGGATACTGGTACCATGTTCTGTACCATCTCCATGCCTCCTGCAACGTCAGTGGATCGCACCAAGCAGGTCATTTCACAGGTCGATTCTATTCTGGCTGCCGACCCTGCTATTCAGAGCCGTGAGCAGATTCAGGGTTATAACTTTATTGCTGGTGCCGGTTCTGACCAGGCAACGTTCATCATCAAACTCAAACCATTCGCTGAGCGTCAGAAAGGACTATGGTGGAAAATCAGCGGACTGTGGGAGGGTGACGGCATCTACCGTTTCTTCATGAATCCTTACGACGTAACGGGCGTACAGGCGCAGATTTTCATTAAAACGGCACATATCAAGGATGCTCAGATTATTGCCTTCGCACCACCAATGATTCCTGGCTTCTCTGCCAACAATGGTCTCTCGATTGTCATGCAGGACCGTACAGGTGGTGACCTTAATAAGTTCTTTGAGATTACCAAGGAGTATCTGGCTGAGCTCAATAAGCGTCCGGAGATACAACAAGCCTCGACCTCTTACAACCCCAACTATCCACAGTACATGATTTCTGTCGATGTGGCTAAGTGTAAGCAGGCTGGCATATCGCCTACTACTGTGCTCTCCACGCTGCAGGGTTACTATGGTGGACTCTATGCGTCTAACTTCAATGCTTATGGTAAGCTCTATCGTGTCATGATTCAGGGTTCGCCAGAAACACGTATGACACCAGAGTCGCTCAATAGCATTTATGTGCGCACACCGTCTGGCATGGCTCCTGTTCAGGAGTTCTGCTCGCTGAAACGTGTCTATGGTCCAACCAACATCAGCCGTTTCAACATGTTCACCTCTATCACGGTAACAGGAAACGTCGCCAATGGCTACTCTACTGGTGAGGCCATCAAGGCTGTTGAGGAAGTGGCTGCCGACGTGCTGCCCACAGGTTATACCTATGACTTCTCAGGTCTGACACGTCAGGAGGCTGCTGCCAGCAACTCCACTGCCATTATCTTCGTACTCTGTATCGTGTTCATCTACCTCATCCTGTCTGCACAGTATGAGTCATACATTCTGCCACTGGCCGTTATCCTGTCAGTACCATTCGACTGGCTGGAGCGTTCCTGTTCACGAATCTGTTTGGACACAATAACGATATCTACATGCAGATTTCACTCATCATGCTAATCGGACTTCTGGCAAAGAACGCCATCCTGATTGTACAGTTCGCACTGGAACGCCGTGAGACGGGTATGGCCATCTCGTGGTCAGCCATCCTGGGTGCTGCAGCACGTCTGCGTCCTATCCTTATGACGTCACTTGCCATGGTGGTTGGTCTGCTGCCTATGATGTTCGCATCAGGTGTAGGTAAGAATGGTAACCAGACGTTAGGTGCTGCTGCTGTGGGTGGTATGCTCATTGGTACACTGCTTCAGGTTATGGTCGTTCCTGGACTGTTTGTTATCTTCCAGTCGCTGCAGGAGCGTCTCCGTCCTATCCGTTTCGATGATGAAGATAACCTCGAGGATGTCAGCACCGAGCTGCAACAGTATGCTCATCGTCCAGTAGAATATAAAGTGGAGGAATAAAGTATGAAAAAACTCATGATTATCATGTCTGCCACGCTGTTGTTGAGCAGCTGCGGACTATACAATAAATATGAACGTCCTGAGGTCAATACCACAGGACTGATACGCGACGTCGCTTCCGACATCGACACACTGGCCGTGCAGGATACCGCCTCTTTTGGTAACCTGCCCTGGCGACAGGTGTTCACTGACCCACAGTTGCAGGCGCTCATCGAGCAGGGACTGGAGAAGAATGCCGACCTGCAGAACGCTGCACTGACGGTAGAGATGTACGAAACCATGCTCAAGGCTGCTAAGCTTGCCTTCCTGCCAGCTGTGCAGTTCGGTTCTAACAATGGCATGGGAACCATCTCTACGCTGCATACTGATCCGTCTGTCACTACCAAGGCCTACACTCTGCCCGTCAGTGCCAGCTGGACCATCGACCTCTTTGGTAATATTCTTTCACAGAAACGCTCCACGCAGATGAAGCTTCTGGGCATGAAGGACTACCAGATGGCCGTTCGCGCACAGATTGTCTCAGGCATCGCCAACTGTTATTACACCCTGCTCATGCTCGACGAACAGCTGGTCATTGTTAATGAGATGAGCCGCATGTCGAAAGAAACGTGGGAAATGATGAAACTCCAGTACCAGCTTGGACGCGTACGCTCAACAGGCGTGCAGAGCGCAGAGGCTGCCTATCTCTCTACACAGACTACGGCCAACGACTTCCGTCGTCAGATACGTGCTACAGAGAATGCGCTCTCACTGCTCATCGGACAGGCTGGACAGCAGATTCCTCGTTCCACACTCGCGCAGCAGTCATTGCCCACAGAGTTCAGTGCTGGTGTTGGCATACAGCTGTTGCAAAACCGTCCTGACGTCCATAATGCAGAGATGCAGCTCGCTGCCTGCTTCCACGATGTACAGACGGCACGCTCACAGTTCTATCCTTCCATCTCCATCGGTGCTACAGGAGCCTTTACCAATAGCAATGGTCAGATGAACCCAGGTAAGTGGCTCACCACGCTGTTTGGCAATCTCACACAGCCTATCTTTGCACGTGGAGCACTTATTGCCAACCTGAAGGTCAGCCAGATAAAGTACGAGCAGGCATTCAACACTTGGCAGAAGGCAATTCTTTCGGCTGGCAACGAGGTCAGCAATGCGCTGGTCAGCTACAACACCTACGACGCCAATGCTGCCATCGAGGCAGAGCGTGTGGCTGTGCTTACCAAGAATGTCGAGGATACCAAGGCACTCTATCGCAGCAGTGGCTCGTCCTATCTTGAGGTACTCACGGCTGAGCAGCAGTTGCTCAATGCACAGCTCTCACTCGTCACCGACAACTTCAATAAGATGCAGGCTGTCGTCAGCCTTTACACTGCACTCGGTGGAGGAGGGCGCTAAACCTATTGATAATTGACAATTGACAATTGATTATTATGGCAAGTGAAATAAGTCCAAGAGCTGAAATCGACCCAAGGGCGAAAATAGGCAACAACTGTAAGATATTCCCATTCGTCTATATTGAAGGCGACGTGGAGATTGGTGACGGATGTATCATCTTCCCCTTCGTTAGTATATTAAATGGTACGCGCATGGGAGGCCACAACAAAATCCATCAGGGAAGTGTTATCGGTGCACTGCCACAGGACTTCATGTTCCGTGGAGAGAAGTCTGAGTGCATCATCGGCAATAACAACATCATCCGCGAGAATGTGGTCATCAACCGTGCCACTCATACTGGTGGACAGACCATTATCGGTAACGATAACTTCCTCATGGAGGGTGCACATATTTCTCATGACACCAAGGTGGGTAATCAGTGCGTCTTTGGTTACGGAACAAAGATTGCAGGCGACTGCGAGATAGGCAATGGAGTCATTTTCTCATCCTCTGTCATTGCCAACCCCAAGACAAGGGTAGGCGAGGGCGCTATGGTACAGGCTGGATGCACTTTCTCAAAGGACATCCCACCATACATCATCTGCACCAAGCGTGAGGCCTATGGTGGTGTCAACAATGCTATGTGCAAGGTGTATGGCATCGACGAAAAGGTAATCAAGCATCTGGCTAATGCCTATCGTCTGGTGTTCCATGGTAATACCTCTGTCTTCGATGCTGTCAATCAAATCAAGGAACAGGTGCCTGACAGTCCTGAAATTCGTAATATCGTCAGCTTTATTGAGAATACTCAGTTAGGTATTATCAGTAAGCTCTGAATATTCACTAACAAAAGAGCCACCCTTTCATCAAGGGTGGCTCTTTTGTTTTTCTCCCTCAAATCTCCTCCTATAGGAAAGGATAGTGGAGTTCACTCACTGACCATCTTAATTGTAGTATGACTTATACTGATATAGGTAGACACATTTAGTAACAATTAAATGTGTATTATTATGAGAAAAAGTCCAACGAAGTACAGCGAAGAGGAGCGTTTAA